>ENA-OQEX01000185-OQEX01000185.1-human-gut-metagenome-genome-assembly--contig:-NODE-185-length-36795-cov-11.703611_pt1 | contig 36795 bp, 41 predicted proteins | sample MGYA00242802_ERZ504649 | MGnify/ENA primary metagenome ERZ504649 (study PRJEB26092, sample SAMD00036194) | human gut metagenome | host: Homo sapiens | study: EMG produced TPA metagenomics assembly of...
CCAGCGGGCCCCACTTCTCAATCATGTGCTCGGTTTTGGCCACGCTCCGGGGTCAAGGCCTTCACCTTGCCGGACTGGATGATGCGACGGCCGAAGAAATGACCAATGAAGTAATTGCACTGGTCGCCGATAATCGGGGCGCACCAGACCACCGGCAGCAGCCAGAACAGCGGCAGCGCGGCCTTGCCGGTCGCGGCATCGGGAGCGGCGAACACACCGGCGGCGAACAGCAGGGAGTCGCCCGGCAGGAATGGGAAGAACACCACACCCGTTTCGATAAATACGATGAGGAAGATGAAGCCGAGGGTCGGCGCCACGCCCATGGCAATCCAACCGGCAATCGCGGCACGCGGATCCTTCAGCAGTTCGAGGATGAAATTAACGAAGCCCATGTGTTTCCTATGAGTCCTAAATCTTGTATTGAGCTGCCAGCCCAATGAACCAGACAGTTATATGCAAACCGTCAAATACCCTACCAGCCGGCCTATAACATCAGGTCGACTGGGGTTTCCCACACAAACTCCGCAATACAAACGAAATTTCTACTCCCCCAAACGCTGCCGCACAAAGGCGTCCAGCGCGGCCGCATCGATGCCCTCATACGAGTCGATGGAGGCAAACTGGCCAAGGCCGGAAGTGTCGGTGCGAATCCAGCCAGTCTGCGCAATCAGTGTGGCCCCCGAGGCGGCGCCGGAGCGCAGACCGGATGAGGAATCTTCCATTACCACGCACTTGACCATGTCTTCAGGCGCGATGCCGAGTCTCTCAGCCGCGGCCAGATATGGGGCAGGGCTCGGCTTGTGCTCGTACGGATCATCGCCGCAGACGTAGCCGGCAAGCAATCCAGCAGCCTGCTTCATGATGTTCTCGGCCATGCGGCGAGGCGAAGTAGTGACCAGCATGGATGGGATGTCGGCTTCCTTGAGCGAATGCAGCACGTCTTGCACACCAGGAATCCACGGCAGACGTTCGACCTCCGCCTTGAACACATAATCCTTGAGCTGCTTGTCGATTTCGGGAACGCTCAATGTGCAGCCATGCGCAATCATGACCTCTGCCACGTGTGGTACCGGAGTGCCGGAGCACTCCCAACCGAGGTCCTCGTTCCACTCGCCGCCATTGTTGTGCGCGATCTCAATCTCACCGTCATGCCAGAGCGGCTCAGAATCGATGAGAGTACCGTCCAAATCCCAGAACACGGCTTTGAGCAGCATAGTTACCTCCGTCCACATGCCCGCACGCCAATTGGCGCCTTACTCTTGCTGCATTCCATTGCACCAATCGGATGCGACAACCATAGCGCGTCAGCACACCGCCCCTGCGCCTCAGCGCATGGTCAGCCCACCATCGACGTGCAGACATTGTCCGGTAATGAAGCCGGCCATGTCGGACGCCAACAACGCGACCCCTCCGGCGATGTCATCGGGACGGGCAAGGCGGCCAAGAGGCGTCATGGCAATGATTCGTTCACGAACATCCTCGGTGGTGGCTGCGCTGGATGCGGTTCCGGCCGTCAAACCTGCGGCAATGGCATTAACGGTAATGCCGAAGCGCCCAGCTCCTGGGCCAGAGAGCGGGTCATGCCGACCAAGCCGCCTTTGGCAGTGATATACGAATGGTAGGGCACGATGGGCGAATCGACCAGATTGCTGGAGATGTTGATGATACGCCCGGAGGTCTGGGCTCGCATCAGCGGCACCACATGTGAGCACATCAGATATGCACCATGCAGGCATCCCTCGATCTGTGCGCTAAACTCATCCCAATCGCCTCCAGCAAAAGTGGAACGGCGACGCGGGTCAAAGGAGAAGCGTCCGAAAGCATTATTCACTAAGATGTCCACGCCGCCGAATGAGTCGACAGCGGTACCCACTAGCTTGGAAGATTGCGATTCATCGCAAACATCCGCCTGTACAGCTATAGCCAAGCCTCCCAGCGAGTGGATGTCTTCAACGGTGCGCTGCGCGCTGGCGGCGTCATGTACGTAATTGATGACGACAGCGGCTCCGTGCGATGCCAGGCATTTCGCCACAGCCGCTCCTATGCCCTTGCCGGAACCGGTGATGATCGCTGTTCTGCCATCCAGATTCACCATTGGACGCCGTGCCATATCGCTTTGCTCTGTCATTACCCTTGCCTTTCGCCCTGCTACCAGCCTCTGCTGCCCGCAACAGCACAGGCCTATTCCATATCCATATCGAACGAATCGCTGTACGCGTCGCTGCCGCGTTCGACATCCACCGCGCGCAACAGATCGATGAGGTTGAAGCCCCCATCATGATGCCAGCCGGATTTCGCCCGATCCATCTCACCGAGCGGACAGATGCGATTCACACCGACCTCGGCCAATGTATCTGCAAGACCAAACAGTCTGGTTGAATCCACAGCGACACCGCAGCTCTGCAGCCAGCCACGGCAGGAAGTCAGTCTTCTGGCAGCGTCCAACAAATCTGGCACCGCCACCACGTTGACGGTGCGGTTCAACGGCGACATCAGCGAAGCAACATCCTCGTCGGCACCGCTACCGTCAAGTTCTCGATACAGCACCGACCATGCCGTGCTATGGCCACTGGCGAACACCGCGGCCTTCCCGCCCATCAAGCTCTCATCTCAGCGTCGGTGCGCGCCCGCTGAATGGCCACGTTCTCGGCGTCACTCAATACGGAGCGCGGATATTTGCGCTGCTGATTCTCAAGCTCGCCACCGAGCAGCTGAGCCACTTCACGAGGGGTGAGGGCTCCATCAGTCTCCACGAACACGGTCTGCGGAGCCAGGCAGCTTTGCTGGTCATATGTGGCGATGTCAACAGCCACACGATGCACGGTATCGGCATAGGTATCAGGACGCAAAGCCTCTCGGCCAATGAACGCCAACCCGACTTTTGCTCCGTAACCTAGACAGGGCTTGGACCCGGCGACTTTGCCCGCAATCAATTTGGTAGTCTGCGAAGAACCGTAAACAATCACGGCATCGGCCGCATCGATGGCTGAATCCTCGAGCTGCTGCGAGCCGCCCTTCCATGGAACCACCGCAATGGCATCAGCGAGGTCGGAATTGACCATCGCAATGCTGCGAGCAAAGAACGCAGGCATCACCGGCTCGGAAAATGAAGATTTGCCAAGAATCGCGCCTTTGACCAGCAGGGTCATCGCCATGCTCCACACGGGAATCCCCGGCACATTGCTGGAGAACACCTGATAGGTGAGCGCTGGGCCCACATATTTAGAGTATCCCCCGCCTTGTTCGGCCGGAATTCGTCGAGCATAGACGGCTGACCGATTTCGGAGTCAAGGAACCGGAGCAGTTCACGACGCCTGAACTGGCGCATATACCGTTTGAGCTCAATCCGCACCATGCCAGGCTCATATCCGGTGATTGCGGGAATCAGCAGTTCAGCCTGACGCCGCAGCTCAAAATCCGGATCGGCCCATAGTTGGGCCGCGTCGGCCACGATGTCGAGAATATCGTTGACACTCATCGCGGCAAGCGTGCGGTTGCGAACATCGACAAGCTGCTTGGCAAGGGAAGTCACCTTTGAGCCATCCAGTCGCGGATAGCGCAAACGCTTCACCCCATCCGATGTGGCGACCTCATAGATTTCGTAATCCGAAACATCCACTCCCGAGGCAGGTGGAAGACATCAATGGCCTGACTCACGGATTCATCAACGGTTGGCACTGATGACCTCGTCTACCGCGATTGAGCACCCACGAGCCTCGGCTCCCTTCGCCCTGCCCTGCAGCAGGAATCCGTCCGGGGTCCGATGGCCGAGGTCCTCGGTCAGAATACCGATGCATGAATTCCAATTGGCAAGGTCGTAATGGCTATCACACCGGTCTCACCATCCTTGACGGGAGTCAGCGTTTCCGGATCGAGGAAGACCGTGCGCACCCAGGCGGGGTTCGCCTTGAGATAGTTGCTGGTGCCATCCGTATACCACGACAGAATATTTTGGTCATAGATCTGCGAGCTCAACTCGGTCATGCCATACATGTTGACGCAGTGGTGGCGCGGCACCCCCAGTGTCTGTTCCAGCTCATCAAGCATCTGTCTTCGGTGATGTCGCGCTTAGTGCTCTTGAAGCCGCCAGTGTCGAACAACCGGCTATCGGGGGCCAGCGCGAACGTCAGATCATGCTCATGCAGGTAATCGAACAGATACAGATAGGACGACGAGACACCCATCAGCATCACCGGTTCACCGTCAGACACCGCACGGTTAAGGAAGGCGATGATTTCATCGAACTTGAGTCCATGCTCGTCGAAGAACACACCGCTGCCTTCGCTGCCGCAGCACTCCACGGCCTTGGTAAGGTAGCGCGACAGGGAGGAGTTCTGGTTCATGTCCCATGCCGGCGAAATCACGGCGATGCGGATACGCTCTCGATCCGGCATGATGAAATGACGGAACGGCACAATCATTGATTCATCCCACACCTCAAGATCGGGATGGAAGTTGCGCCCACGCATCTTGCCGCCATGCGTGGTTCCGCTCGTCATGAATACGGCTTCGCACTGCTCGGTCGGTATGGCCGAAAGGTCAAGGTGCTTGAACCCGTCCACCGGCATCGGCGGAATCTCCCGCCAATCCTTGAGCGTTGCGGGGGTGACGCGTTTAGCCGCGCAGTAACGACGGTACGGCAGATCATACGTGTACTGATAGATGAACACGTCGCGCGCCAACGCACCAAACGCCTCTTCCGGGGCCTGCTCACAGCCATAGGTATGGATAAAATCCAGAATCCCGCGCTTGATACGACGCGCGTCATCCATCACATCAGTCATTGCATCGCTCCTGTCAATATCCAATATCAACCAGCATTATCGTTCATCGTACGCCGCAGCGCCAGTCCCATCCGCCGGATCGGCTGCTGGAACATCCACGGACGCCGGCGCACGATGCTTCGCCACCAAATCCGGAAGAGCGACGAAAAGCGCATTGAGAATGATGGCGCTGAATACACCGACCATGATGTTGTTGCCAAAGAACACGCTTGCGCCGCCGGTCAGGCCGGAGAGCGCCTTGGGCAGGGCGATGCCGAGCAACAGAGACATGCCGATGACCGTTTGACGGCGCTCGTCATCAGCGACCTTGCGCAGGGCGCGCAGGCCGGTCACGATTAGGCTGGCCGCAGCCGGCAGGAAAATGCCTCCGACGACTGCCGAGGGAATGACGGACAGCAACGCGCCCGCCTTTGGCACGAAGCCAGAATCAGCAACAGCACAGCGGCGATGATCACAGGCGTGCGCGTGCGCAACTTGCCTTCGCCGGTCAGGTTGAGCAGGCCGACATTTTGCGGGTAGGCGGTGGTGGTGAATCCACCAATCAGCGAGGAAATGGCTGAACCGGCCGCCTCGCCGGCAAGACCGTAGCGCACCTGCTTGCGTTCGAGGGACGTGCCTGAATCTCAGAAGCCGCCTGATAGACGCCGAGAGCTTCCATGACGGCAACCATGTAGGCAATGAAGAACGGATGAAGATCTTCCAGTCAAATGTGAACGGACCGTAGGGCAGGAAGGTCGGCAGGCCCAACCATCCCTTGGATGCCACAGGAGAGAAGTCCACCATGCCAAACGCTGCGGCGACCACGGTGCCGACGACGAGCGCGATGAGGAATGAGAACGACTTGAGCAGGCCCTTGCCGAGCAACGACAGGACAAGCACAATCGCCGTGGTCAGAATCGACACGGTCAGGATGTGCGGATCGGCGAACGTCTTGTCGCCGGGAGCCCCGCCTAGAAACTCGCTCAGCGTGAATCCAGACAGCGAGACACCGACCATAAAGATGACCACGCCCGAAATCATCGGAGAGAACAGGAACCGCATCCGCTCTATCACACCGGTCAGGCACAGCAACAGGAACACAAGCGAAGCGATGAGAATGGACGAACTCGCCGCCCCCAGCATGCCGGCCGTACCTGCCGCGATCATCAACGCGTCAAACGCGGCTGACGGCCCCTGCACCACCGGCAGGCGAACCAGCCGAGTGGCCTGAACCAAAGTAACCAGACCAGAGACGATGAAGATGGCGTTAATCATGTTCGACGACAGGGCAATAGGTAAGCCGATTGCTCCGGCCACAAACACCGGATCAAGCCAGACGTTGGAAACAAGCACATGCTGGAAACCCAGCAGTACGTTCTGGGCGGTCAGCTCCTTGCGTATTGACATACGCTTCCTCTCTCTCAACGCGCATATGGGATGCCGAGCCGAACAGAGGAGTTCAACCGTCGCATTCCCTACGCGAGTGTTAGCTCACAGGTTCGAAGGGTTCGGCACATACCGTCTCAGCCTAAAGCACCCCTTACGAATCGGTTTTCGCACGTCACCGTAACAAACCTTGACATCTCCGTCAAGAAGATTCGTGCTTTTCGGCAGCTGCCCGATGTGAGATAACAAACAGTTTTACGAATGGAGAAGGAATCGAAGCAATGCGGCCAGACTCACCAACCCACAGGACCATGGACTTGGAGTCGGCGGGAGTGTAGTTGGAGTCGCCGGTGGCGCCGGCAGCGATATCGGCGGCAGTATCGCGGCCGGGCAGTTCGCGGGTTTCGCGGCGGATGGCGTTGCGCCAGAGGCGGGCGCGGTTGGAGCGTTGTATCTCCACGATATTGCCGTCACGGCCTGCGGCGAAAACGCTCTCCTGGTCGCCGGTTTGCATGCGTTTGACTTCGCGGCGCAGTTGGCGATTCTCTTCTTCGAGGACCAAAATGCGCGCGATACCGGAAAGGTTGATGCCCTCATCCTGGCTCAGGCGCTGAGCTCGGGTCAGGCGGGCAATGTCGCGCAGGCAGTAGCGGCGTGCGCCGCCATCGGTGCGCTGCGGACGAACCAAACCGAGGCGGTCGTACTGACGGAGAGTCTGGGGGTGAATGTTGGCCAACTCGGCGGTCTGGCCGACGGTGAAGATGGGCAGTTCGATGTCGAAGCGACGTCATCGGCTCCGTCGAGATCGGCCCTGCCCATCACGAGCGCGGTTGCGCACATCGCGTATAACTGCTTCATCTGGTTGGCTAACCGCGCCATTGTTCACCTCCTGATTACAGGCTGAGATAGTCGCCGGCTTTTTCGTCGAATTCTTTGGCGGCGTGCTTGACGGCCAGACCCGGCTTGGCGGGGACCATGATCTGCACACGGCCGATCAGATCGCCCGGCTGGTTGCTGCGCTGGACGCCAAGTCCCGTGAGCTTGACTTCCGCGCCGGAGCTGGAGCCTGCCGGCACCTTGAAGGTAACGGGATTGCCGTCGATATCCTTGGCCTCGACCTTGCCACCGGCCACGGCCTGGCCCACGGTGACGGGCAGGTCCATGACGATATCATGCCGCGCATCGAGAATGTGGCATCGGGCTTGACGGTGACGTGCAGGTACAGGTCACCGGCCTTGCCGCCGTTGATGCCTAGCTTGCCCTTGCCGGCCAGCTTGATTTTCTGTCCGTCCTTGACGCCCGCAGGCACGTGGGCCTTGAACTTCTTGCCGTCCACGGACAGGGACACGGTAGCGCCCTTGACCGCCTGACGCAGGGTCAGGCTGATCTTGGAGTTGCGGTCCTCGCCGTTTTCGGGGCGCGGGGCCTCCTCATAGCCATAGCCGCCGGCATTGCCGTACGGCGATTGGCCGTAGCCGCCATACGGCTGGCCGCCCTGACCTGCAGCACCGCCGAACATCGAGAAGATGTCGTTGATGTTGTTGGGGCCGCCGCCCGAAGTGGAGAAGCGGATGCGCGAGCCATTGCCGCCGGCACCCTGGCCGAACATGGAACCAAAGATGTCGGAGAAACCGGAAGCATCGAAGCCGCCGGAACCGCCGGCGAAGCGGGCACCGCCCATGCCGAACTGACGAATCGCGTCGTACTTCTGGCGATCTTCCTTCTTGCTCAGCACGTCATAGGCTTCGGAGATGTCCTTGAACTTCTCCTCGGCTTCCTTGGTCTTGTTGACGTCAGGATGGTATTTGCGGGCGAGCTTGCGGTACGCCTTCTTGATGTCGTCGTCCGAAGCGTCCTTGGAGACACCAAGGACTTTGTAGAAGTCTTTGCTGAGCCATTCGTTTTCAGCCATTCATGTCTCCTTTCTAGAAAAGTCTTTATGATTGGCTCCCCTCAGAGAGGGGAGCAAGGTAAATATCAACTCATTGCAGCGAGCTGACCGTCAGTTTTGCGGGGAGGCTACTACTACTCGGGCGGCGCGGATTACGCGATCGCCGATGCGGTAGCCGGCCTCGACCACGGTGTCAACCGTTTCCTTTTCGGCATCCGCGTCCGGCTTGTGCAGGATCGCGTCATGCTTGGTGGGGTCGAAGTCCTCGCCCTTTTCGCCGAACTTCTCGACACCGAACTTCTCGAAGGCCTTGTCAATCTTGGTGGCGACGGCCTTGAACGAGTCGTCCATCTCGCTGTGTTCGCGAATGCGGTCGATATCGTCGAGGGCGGGCAGCAGCGCGGTCAGCACGTCGATGATGCCGTGCTGGCGGAAGCGCTCCTGCTCCTTCTGCGTGCGATTGCGGTAGTTGATGAACTCCGCACGTTCGCGTTGCAGGGCTTCGAGGTAGTCTGCGGCTTCCTTCTTGGCCTTGCCGAGCGGGGTGAGGGTGTCTGCGGAATCGGACTGGCCTTCGCCAGTCTTCTCTCCCTCAGCTGCGGCAGGAGCCGCGTCGCTCCTTCATTGGAAGGAGCCTGGGCAGCCGAATCCTGCGCAGAGCCGGACTCGGCGGAGGCGTCAGCCCCTGAAGAGGCCTGAGCGCAGCCTCAGCATCTGAGGGATCCGGCAGGTCGTTCAGGTAGTCGTCCTTGTTGAACTCGGACATCACTTGTTGTCCTTGTCGTCATCGTCGTCCACGACCTCGGCCTCGACGGTGTCGTCGTCGGAACCGGAGGCGGAGCCAGCGGAAGCGCCGGCACCGTCAGCACCAGCGGCAGCACCCTCGGCACCCTGCTGGGCGTAGAGGACCTGGCCGATCTTCTGGGCGGCGGTCATCAGCTCGGTCTGAGCGGTCTTGACCTTCTCGGTGTCGTCACCCTTCAGGGCTTCCTTCAGAGCGTTGACCTTGTCGGTGACTTCCTTGACGATGTCGTCGGAGAGCTTGTCCTTGTTGTCGTTGACGAGCTTCTCGGTGGAGTAGGCGAAGGCCTCGGCCTGGTTGCGGGTCTCGGCGTCTTCCTTGCGCTTCTTGTCCTCAGCCTCATGAGCTTCGGCTTCCTTGACCATGCGGTCGATCTCGTCCTTCGGCAGGCCGGAACCACCGGTGATGGTCATGGACTGCTCCTTGCCGGTGCCCTTGTCCTTAGCGGACACGTGCACGATGCCGTTGGCGTCGATGTCGAAGGTGACCTCGATCTGCGGGACGCCACGCGGAGCCGGAGCGATGCCGGTCAGCTCGAAGGTGCCAGCGGCTTGTTGTCGCGAGCGAACTCACGCTCACCCTGGTAGACCTGAATCAGCACGGACGGCTGGTTGTCTTCAGCGGTGGAGAAGACCTCGGAACGCTTGGTCGGAATGGCGGTGTTGCGGTCGATGAGCTTGGTCATGATGCCACCCTTGGTCTCGATGCCGAGGGACAGCGGGGTCACGTCGATGAGCAGCACGTCCTTGCGGTCGCCCTTGATGACGCCGGACTGCACGGCTGCGCCGACGGCCACGACTTCATCCGGGTTCACGGACTGGTTGGCTTCCTTACCGCCGGTAAGCTCCTTGACGAGCTCCTTGACGGCCGGCATACGAGTGGAACCGCCGACGAGCACCACATGGTCGATGTCGGAAACACCGATGCCAGCGTCGTGCAGCACGTTGTTGAACGGGGTGCGGCAGCGGCCCAGCAGGTCGGAGGTCATGCTCTCGAAGTGGGCACGGGTCAGGGTTTCGTCCAGGTGCACCGGAGTGCCGTCAGGGGTCATGGCCAGGTACTGCATGGAGATGGAGGTGCTCGAGGAGGAGCTCAGCTCCTTCTTGGCCTGCTCTGCGGCTTCCTTCAGGCGCTGCAGGGCGATCTTGTCCTTGCTCAGGTCGATGCCGTACTTGTTCTTGACTTCGCCGACGAGCCAGTCGATGATCTTCTGATCCCAATCGTCGCCGCCCAGGTGGTTGTCGCCGTTGGTGGCCTGCACCTGAATGGTGGAGAAGCCGTCGTCGTCCTTGCCGATCTCCAGCAGGGACACATCGAAGGTGCCGCCACCGAGGTCGAAGACCAGGATGGTTTCGTCTTCCTTGCCCTTTTCGAGGCCGTAGGCCAGTGCGGCTGCGGTCGGCTCGTTGATGATGCGCAGCACGTTCAGGCCTGCGATGGTGCCGGCGTCTTGGTGGCCTGACGCTGAGCGTCGTTGAAGTATGCCGGGCAGGTGATCACGGCGTCGGTGACCGGTTCGCGAGGTAGGCTTCGGCGTCGCGCTTCAGCTTCATCAGCACCTGTGCGGAGATCTCCTGCGGAGTCCACTTCTTGCCGTCGATTTCAACGGTCCAGTCGGTGCCCATGTGGCGCTTGACGGAGCTGATGGTGCGGTCGACGTTGGTCACGGCCTGACGCTTGGCGACTTCGCCGACGAGGATCTCGCCGGACTTGCTGAATGCCACGACGGACGGCGTGGTGCGAGCGCCTTCAGCGTTCACGATAACGGTGGGCTGGCCACCTTCAAGAGTTGCGATGCAGGAATTAGTAGTACCCAGATCGATGCCAACTGCGCGTCCCATAACTTGTCTCCTTTGTAGATAGGTTCGCTATGCGTTTTCTGTTCTATTCGTTCTTTCGCCCGAGTTTCGGTTTGCCGCCTCCCGGACTTTCCAAAACTTGAGCCTACACCACTCAACTTTGAATCGCAAGCGATTATTCCCAAATCTACAAAAAAGTTGAGCTTCCTTCGCTCAACTTTTTATCAGACACAATCTCAAGACACGATTTCAAGGCGCGATCACCATCGAACATCAACCAAATCGCAATCTCAACAAAACCTGCCGTCTCACCATCAGCAGGGCGCGAACGCAATCCGTCAACGTTTCAACTGCCTTTCGTTGACGAATCGCCATTAACTGCAATCAACCGGCCAAATCAGGCCGCACCGGAACCCGCGTTCGGATTAGCCAGATTGGCGGCGACCGGCGCGAGAAGCACACGACCCGTACCGCGATACACGTTGACCAAGCCCTCGCCGCTCGCAGCCGAACCGATCAGCGTCTTCGTGGAACGCTCGACCGTGAACTGCAGGCCGTTCGTCCACGCGATCGCGAAATTGCCGTCCACCTTCAGCTCGTCGTTCTCCAAATCGACGGTCACGATTTCGGAAGCGGGCACCGGCGACTCCAACGCAACCGTTCCCTGGCCCATCAGCGACAGGTTGAACAGGCCCTCGCCGCCGGCCACCATCGCGCTCGGACGCGAAACCATAACCGCATGCTGCTGAATCGTGGTTTCGCAAGCGTAGAACAGGCCGTCGTTCACGGTGATGGCGCCGCCCATCTGGCTCGGATCGAGCAGCAGCACATGACGGTAGGTCGGTTCGAGCACAACCACGCCATTGCCCACGTATTCCGGCTTGACCGCAGACTCGTTGGTGACCGCGCCACGCGCCAGCTTGCCGATGAAATCGCCAACGCCCTTCACACCGGTCGTCACTTCGACATGGCCGACGGTCCACTGCATGGCGCCCGCCTGCACAACCGCGCCGGTCTTGCCATTGAGATTGCAGACCAGTTGACGGCGGCGCACGTTCATTTCGGACGCATAGTAGGCGTCCATGGCGCTGCCGTACGTCACGGAAAAATCGCGCTTCCACTCCATGACCTGGAAAATGCCCTGCTGCGCGACAATCGCGGCATCGTCATTATCCGTCAGATTGTAAATACGCACGAATGCTCCTTTGCTGGTAATACTTTGTTGATAATACTTTGGATGTCGAGAGATAATCTCCCGGTTTGCGAGATAGACATCCCGAAGGATATTATCTCACAACGCTTGTTGCTTGAATGACCCATCTCATTTTGGATTTGCGGCCCGCCCTGTCTGCATTGACCTCACGATTTCGATTTGGCGACCTCACGATTCGGAAAAAGGCTTAAAAAGTGAAATCGTGAGGTCAGACCACAAATCGTGAAGTCACCAAACCTGAATCGTGCGATGAAGCAAAAGATCCGGACCACACTGCAATGCGTGCGATCCGGATCTTATTTGCGATCTTCAGTTTTTCAATCTTCAGTTATGATCTTCAGCTGCGATCTTCAGATCTCTTCAGATTTTCAGCGGCTGATCTTGGCGGTCTTGACGATCATCACGATCGCGGCCGGATCGTTCTCGACGGTCTGGTAGCCCATTTCCTTGGCTTGCTCCCACACGGTCTTGCCAGCGCATTCGCCGCCCTGCACGGTCTGGCGGAAGTACTTGGAACCACCGCCGATGGTCACGTCAGCGCGGGTATCGAGCAGCTGCTCGGAAATGGAACCGATGCCGCCGTTTTCCTTGAGCTGGTTGGCGAGGCAGCGCTTGAGCGCGTCGTTGGAGCTGCCGTCGGTCTTGCCTTGCGGGCCGTAGCAGCCACGCTCGGTGGAGTGCGATTCGAGCACGGCCGGGGTGGTGTACTGGCCGGTGCCGCAAGCGCGCCGAGCGTTGCAACGGAAGCGATTGCTGCAATCGCTCCTTTGAGAGCCTTTCGATTGCTCATCTTTTTCTTCTTTCTTCAGCCTGTGCTGTACTGCAATCTCCACGCTAGGTTTCGCAAACCAACCTCTGAGGCGTTTTTGACGAACAAAACGTGAACTCTCGTCTTCACAAAGTGAACACTTATCTCAAATCCTCTTTCCGTCAACCACCATCCCAATACCCCCTAAATACTGAATTATGACTCATGCTTTTGTCGCATGAAGGGCAAACGGTCAGGAAGAGGCGCGGCGCGTCAGGCAGGGGTGCGGCGCGTCAGGCAGGGGTGCGGCGCGTCAGGAAGAGGCGCGGGCGGAACGAGTGGCCTTGACGGCTACGAAGAGGCTGCGAATCAGGAGCACGCACAGGTAGCAGGCGAACAGAATCGATCCGACACGGGGCGAGACCGCGCCCGCCATCCACGTACCGAATGGCGCGGTAACGGCAGCCACCAAGCCAATAATCAGCGCGGCCTTCACATGCACCAGCCTTCGTTTCAGGTTTGCCACGCTCGTCGTGATCGAGTTCGGAAACATGGCCAGCAGCGACGTGCCTCGCGCAATCAGATCGGAAGCGCCGAACAGCATCGATAGCGCGGGCACGGCGAGCGCCCCGCCGCCAATCCCCAGCAGTCCCGCCAATATGCCAATCACCACGCCCAGCAGCACCAGGCAAACTCCGGTCAGCGCACTCATCGCAATGTGCTGGTCGCGCGACGGCACAAAACTTATCTGGTTCACCACCACAAACACGAGAAACACTACGAAAATCCATCGCAGCACAAGTTCCGGCAAGCGCGAAAGCAGCCAGCTGCCAATCTGCCCGCCCACAAACATGCCGCAAAACAGCAGCAGCGCGGCGAGCCAGTCCACGTTTCCGCAAGTCGCGTACGAAATGACGCCGGAAATCGAGGTCGGTACGATCGCAAGCATTGACGTCGCCGCCGCATTGCGTTGCGTCAGTCCGAGCCATACCAGCGCGGGCACGATCACGGTGCCGCCGCCGATGCCGAACATGCCTGACAGCAGTCCTACTGCCACGCCGACGATCACCAGCACCGCAATGCCTCGCGCGGATTCGTCGAGTCCCGCAGGATCAGCGCCAAACAGTCGATCCGCTTTCCCGCCGAATTTCCCGCTCGGCTGCACACTCGATCGCACACTTTCTTCAGCGCGTTCGGCACTTTCAGCATTCGAAATATTGGAAATGTCCGATTTCTTCATCTCTCCCCTACCATCGCACTTTCTTCATCTTGCGATAATTGCGATAGTTGCGATAGTACATTCCCGCACATCGCAGCGTCGCAAGACCGGCAGAATACGAGAAGGAAGAAGAGAAACTACGCCCGCCTGCCGGACGAGTGGCGCCCGGCAGCCACGCGATCGGCTTTCACGATGCGCCCGCGCCGCCACAGCCGTGCCAGCCATACTCGTTACAATCAACAATCACAAATCAACCATGGAAATCTCATAACCTCGCAACAGGCGGCAAAACCTCCGACCACAGGGATAAATTTTCAGGGCTCGCACACTCTCCAACAGCTACATATGAGACAAGGGCGCGTAAGGGAGCGAGCCGTGACAACCAAGGTTGCGAAATGAACTATGATGATGGTTGCAAGCCCCGCATCCTACGAAGACGGCAAGTACCCGAGCGAAACCGGAAAATCCACTCCGGATCGCACCTCGACGCGGTCGGCAAAAAGCGAGTCACCGTCGTCTACGACGCCCAAGACACGCAACGGAACTTGTGCAGACACCACCAGCAGCGTTGTGCAGACGGCGGCAGCTGGCAGTATGTGCAAAATACCCCCGTATTGTCGGTGTGAATTAAAACGGCAAGTACGGAGGCATGAAGAAGAGTGGCAGAAAAATCAGCGATCTCCGCCGTAGACGGAGTCAGTACCGCGGAGCACAAGCTGGGCACGCACCACCTCATACGGATTTTCGAGAGTCTCCCCCGCAATCAGCTTCACGGCCTTCCGCGCTGCGGCACGCCCCATGGCGAACGGATCCTGACGCATGGTCGTCAGGTTCACGGTGTCGGCATATGCGGAATCGTCGAAGCCGATGATCGAATAGTCGCGCGGCGTGCGATACTCATACCGGTCAAGGCGCAGCACGAGCGGAATCGCCATCATATCGGTCTGGCAGCAAATGCCGTCGGGGAACTCATCCAACGCAAGCAGCGCGGTCAACGCCGAATCGGCGAACGTTTTGCCGCGCGGCACGGAAAGCACGCGCCACTTGAAATCGTGCGTGCCCTCCATGGTCTTGCATGCGCGAATGAAGCCCTGCCCGCGCGCGTCGATCGACGAATTGATCGAATCGACTGCATCGGAGCACACGTACACAATGTTTTTGTGCCCAAGATTGATCAGATGCTGCGCGGACGAGAACATGCCGTCTTCATCGTCGATGGAGATCGTTGCGTCGAAGCCTTCCTGCGATGGCGTGTTGATGCCGATGATCGGCACATGAATACGCTGCAGCTGCTGGATTTCCTCCGGCTCGACGCCGAACGACGTTACGAACACGGCGTCGACGTTGCGTCGCACCGGAAGATTCGTAAAGAAGTCACGCCTGTTCTCACCGGTATCGACATGCTGGAACAGAGAGATGTCGTATCCGGCATCATGCATGACGGAATTGATTCCAGCGAATACTTCCATATTGAACCAGCTGGTGATTTCCTCATTCATCAGCATGGCGACACGGTACGTTTGCCCTGACTTCAGTGACGTCGCGGAACGGGAGATATTAAAATCCAACCGGTCCGCGACGTCGAGCACCTTGCGCCTGGTACGCTCGGAAACGAGCTCCGGACGCGTGAACGCGCGCGAAACCGTCGAAATCGACACTCCTGCGGCCTTGGCCACCTCACGAATGCCAGCCTTGTCCATGTCAGCCCCTTTGCAGCTCACAGCATCATCGCACTCCTGCCAACAGTGGAACGGGGGGTATTTGGAGCGACGACGCTCTCTCAATCTGTTTTCATTATAGTGCGAACGTTGTCAAAACTCTCGCAATATGATCAAATTTCATGCGACAGCCGCGCAAATCAGCAAAATTACCGGATAGAAGGCATAGAACATCCACTTAGTCCATGAATGTTTGTATCCGAGTTTGCCATTGTAGTAGTGCACGAATGCAACACCGACGCCAGGCGCAATCATCATCACCGCACCGAACAGACCGGCCGTGAACATCATGGTGTTTTCACGCGAGCGCATCAGCCAGAAAATCAGCACGAAACCAAGCGTCACCGCACCCAGCTCATCAGATGCTGGCGCAGTCCGACACGCAACAGCAGATCCCACAATACGGCAACCACTACCAGCACAATGTCGGAGATCACGAGCATGGCACCTTGGTAGCGCTGCGCCACCCATTTCATTGCTGCGAGCATGGCGAAGGCGATGAACAGGCCGAACACCGGATTCTGCGAGCCGAAATCGAACGGCTTGCCCGAAGTGGCGAGATCGTACGGCACTTCGGCGATTAGTGCCAACACAGCAGCTGCACGCCGTATGCCACGCGATTGCGCGTCTGCTGGAAGCCTTGCACCAGCAGCCACGCGTAGATCGGCGCGGCGAACCACGACACCACTTCGCATAGCACCATGGCCGTAAGCGACGTCATGTTGCTCGTGTCGGATCCGAAAATCAGTGGCACCAGCGTGGTACTGCCGGCGGAAAGCACCAGCGCCACCGCGCCGATTACCTTGAGCTGGAATACGCTCAATCCGCGGCGCTGCTTTTTCTTGCGGCGTATGCCCGCAAAGCCAATCTGGTCGCGACGTCGGTTCCGGCGCCGTTTTCGGTGTAGCCTTCCATAAGTCCTCCTCGAGTTTTCCTCGATTCCATCGCGCAAGCAATCATGCGCGCACGTAATCGCCTGCGCGCACTGTGCCACGTCACGACATTACGCCGCGGTATCGCGTTGCGGCATCGCTGTCATATGCGGAACTTCGCGTCTCACGCGCTTGCACAGCATTCCGCGCAATATGTTTTTCACGTAACCCCTGTGCGACATGTTTCACGCGATTGTTTCACACTATGTCTTTCGTGCTTTCACGTAGCTTTACTCGCATCATCTTGCCATTGTTGCAAAAATCCTGCGAACGTATGCTGCAAATGTATGCAACATACCTTACACGCTTTACGAAAGGTGACCCCCGTAAACGTGGCGCACGCCGCGCAATACGCGCAACGCAACGCACGCCCCGCAATACACGAGCAGTACGCACGCAATGCGAAAGATCAGGCGTTCAGCACGTAATCCAGCAATCCTTCATAATCGGCACCCTTAAACGAACGCACCGCATAACTCGACGCATCCGGATCGTCGGCCGGCGAAATCTCCGTGCGGAAATACACGCCGTCGATGCCCGCCGAACGCGCACCGATAATATCGTTCTTCTCGTCATTGCCCACCATCAGCGCATGCTTGGCGGTAACGAATTCACGGTCGAGCGCCAGCATATACAAATCGCGCGCGGGCTTGCGAATCTTTTCCTCGCTGGAGATGATCACGTCGTCAAGCACGCTGGCGAGTCCCGTCATTTCCAACTCGGCACGGGTATAGCAGGATTGCGCGTTGCTGAGCAGCGCCACGACAATGCCGGCTTCCTGCAGTTTTTCAATCATTTCCAGCGCACCCGGATACAGGCGGATCATGCTGGTGCTACCCTGACGGAACGCCCACGCGGCCTTTTGAGCGGCCTGCGGCAACGCCAGCAACCGTTCCGCCTCGTCGTTGCGATTCATGAGCAGCGAGCGGTACACCGGCAGCACGTCGAACTCGTCCCACCCATTGCGAACGATGGCATGATTCGACTGATGCAGCATTTCGCGCGCCTCAAGTTTTTCGAAACGTTCACGCAGTGCCTCAACCGAATCGTATTGCGCTCCAAGCTCGCAAGCGGTGTCATACAAGGCCTGCCAGGCCGCGTCGCACTGTTCGTCGGTACGTATGTCAATAAGCGTTCCATACAGATCGAAGAACACAACCTCATATTTAGGGGTATGCGTCACGTTTTCCATAGCAGGTCCTTTCATCGGCATCGTCGCCGCTTTACCGGCGGCGGCGATTGCCACTTTGCAGCCGCCGCCCTTGCAAACCAATGCGTTACATGCGTTATACACGAGGTTACCGCAACCGCCAGATTGCAAACGTATGCGGTGGCACGATCAAATAATCGCCATCTCCCGCACTGATGCACGCCGCGGATGCGTTTGTGGACGAACCCATGCCGCACCACACGCGAGACGACTCCGAAACCGGCGCAACCGCAGTCGAGGCAACGTCAATCGCGCCAATATGACGTCCCGGATTCACCGCCACCAAGTAGTCGCCGACCCGGAACACCAGTTCGTCGCCTTCCACGCTGACGATCACACGATCGCCGTCAAACCATTCCGCCGAGCTCTTACGCAAGGCGATCAGTTTCGTGTAATACTCCACCAGATCGCGCATGCGCCAGGCACGAGTCCAATCAAGCCAATTCAGCTCGCGCGCCGAATCGTACGAATCGGAATTGCCGTATTTCGTACGCGCGAACTCCTCGCCAGACAGCATGAACGGAATGCCCGCGGAAGTGAGCACAATGCCCGCCGCCATACGATTCGCATCCATCACCGTGGCCATGGCCCCGGCAATCGCGGAACCGGCCGAGGCGAGCCCAGCTTCCGAAAGATCGGCGTCATACAACGCCTTCGGCACGTCCACGGAATTCTCGTTGTCGCCTTCACTGACGGCGCTGCCCAGCGATTTCGCGGCAAGACTTGCGCAAAGCTTGTCCCACAAGGTCAGATCGTCATGCGCGGAAACATACTGGATCACTTGACCCGCAACACCTTCCGGCTGTTTGCTGGCGCGCCAGGCGTTCACCGCGTCGCGCACGGAGGCCGCATTCTCATGCATACCCCCGTTAACGTATCCGGGACGGTCCGAGAAGAACACATGCCCCTTGATGGCGTCTCGCGTGGTGTCGCAAAAATGCCCGATGCGATTATCAAGCTGCGGCAATCCGGCCTTGTCGGCAAGCACGGTGCCCGGCAAAGCCGCGGTAGCGCTGGCCGACCACGGTTCGCCATACATAAGAATGCTCGGCCCACGGTCGGGGATTTCGTCCAAAGCGGCGCGCACGGCGTTCATGGTGTCGACGTCGATCAGGCCCATCAGGTCGAATCGGAAGCCGTCAAGATGGTATTCCCTCGCCCAATACGCCACGGATTCCACCACAAAACGGCGGAACATCGCACGTTCCGTGGCCATATCGCATCCGCATCCGGAGCCGTTCGACAACGCCCCGTTCGGCTTGCGGCGCAGGAAGTATTCGGGCACGATGCGCTCGAACCAGTTGTCGGGCGAGAACATGTGATTGTAGACCACGTCCATAATCACTTTGATGCCGGCATTATGCAACGCCTGCACCATCTGCTTGACCTCGCGGATGCGCACGGACCCGTCATACGGATTCGTGGAGTACGATCCTTCAGGAACGTTGTAATTGACGGGATCGTAACCCCAGTTGTATCGGCTGCAGATCGTTTCGTCGACGGAACCGAAATCGTAGATCGGCATCAGCTGCACCGCGGTAATGCCAAGCTTTTTGAGATACGACAATCCCGTCGGAAAATCAGGATGACCGCCCAACGTCGTTCCCAGGTCGGTGAACGCAAGATATTTTCCACGATGGGATTCGGGGAATCCTCCCGCGGGATCGTTGCTGAAATCGCCGACATGCGTTTCCCAAACAACCGTTTGCGCAATTGGCACTTCCGGCATGCGATCGGCATCCCAACCTTCGGGACCGGTGCGAGGCAAGTCGACGACCATGCTTCGACGGCCGTTCACGCCAGCCGCGTGCGCCCATGGATCGGCAACGCATCGCACTTCGGAAACAGCGGTGGCAACGACGGTAGGACAGCAGTCATATCCACTTTCAAACACCTTGCAAACGATAGGCAAACAGAAAAAGCATTATCACTATCTAACGTCTATAAAGTAGTTAAGAAATCGCAATACTTCAACGTTTACACCCAATAACACGCCTATTGAAAACGATGTCATCATATGCTACAGTACATAGCAGAACGGTTAGTATACGCACCGAAGCGCGCCAATCGCGTGGCAATGCAGCATCATCGGCCAGCAACGACCCCGGAAAGAAGGAACCTATGACGGCAACCCAGCAAACCGAAAGCGCGGAACGCATCGCACGACCGCTTATTCAGCTCGCCAAACTCAACGGCATCTCAACGTCGTATATCGACCAGCTCGGCACCTACGTGGAAATCCGCGACGAAGTGCTCGTCTCCGTACTTGCGGCGCTCGGCGTGGACGCATCCAGCGATGAAGCGATCGCGGCATCGTACGAACTCACCAAGCAGCGCATCGCAGACACCCTTGTGGAACCGACCATCGTGAAGTTCATCGGCAAGGAAGCGACCACGCCGATCCGCGCGAAGGGCCACGACGTGACGCTACGCCTGTTGCTTGAGGACGGCACGCGGTATGAGGGCAACCTGTGCATGTATTTGGCCCCGCAGACCGACGGCTCGCTCACGCTCACCCTGCCGGACGACATTCCCGCCGGCTACCACACGCTGCGCGTCAACGCGGGCCCGCTGCACGGCGAGGCGCGACTGATCTGCGCCCCGGCACGCGTACCGCTGCCGCCTGCGGTTGCCGAAAAGCAGCGTTGGGGTTGGATGGCGCAAATGTATTCCATCCGCTCCGCCGAATCGTGGGGCGTGGGCGACTACGGCGATCTGAAGCTGCTGCTCACCGACGCCGCCGAAAAGTCGCATGCCGATTTCATGCTCATCAACCCGATCCACGCAACCGCGCCGGTCGAGCCGCTCGAACCGTCGCCGTACCTGCCGGAATCGCGCCGATTCATGAACGTCACCTACATTCGCCCGCAGGATATCGAGGAATATGCGGGGCTTGACGAGGCCGCGTTGGCCGAAGTCGAGCGCTTGCACGCCGAAGTCGCTCCCGCCAACGACAATGCCGACGAACTCGACATCAACTCCGCGTGGTGGCACAAGCGCCAGGCGCTGCAGCTCGTGTTCAAGGTGCCGCGTTCCGCCGAGCGTCAGGCCGCATTCGAAGCGTTCAAGGAGGCGGCCGGCCCGGATCTGCGCGCATTCGCCGCGTGGTCGGTGGCATTCCAGATGTGGGGCGCCCCATGGGAGGGCACATGGTTCGCGGAGACGAACCGTGATTCGCCGGAAGTGGCCGAACTCATGCGCGATCATGCCGACATGGTCGAATTCGAATGCTGGCTGCAGTGGATCGCCGACGAACAGGTGACCGCCGCGCAGACCGCCGCACGCGAAAGCGGCATGGCCTTGGGCTCATGCAAGACATGGCCGTGGGCGTGCACTCGCTGGGCGCCGACGTGTGGTGGAATCCGGAACGCTTCGCCGTCGGCAGCGTCACCGTTGGCTGCCCGCCGGACTTCTACAACCAGCAGGGCCAGGACTGGGGCCAGCCGCCGTTCAATCCGAACTATCTCGCCAAAACCGGTTATGGCGTGTACCGCGAAATGGTGCACAACATGTTCTCGCACGCGGGCGCGGTGCGCATCGACCATGTGCTCGGCCTGTTCCGCCTGTGGTGGATTCCGCAGGGCGAAGGCGCACGCGGCGGCGCATACGTCACCTACGACTATGAGGCGATGATCGCGATCCTCACGATCGAGGCTTCCCGCGTGAACGGCCTAGTGGTCGGCGAAGACCTCGGCACCGTGCCGGATTACGTGCGCACCGTGCTTGCCGAGCACGGTCTGCTCGGCTGTACGGTGGAATGGTTCGCCCGTGTGGACGACTCCCCCAACGCCGGCGATCCGTATGCCGATCCGGCCGATTACCGCGAGTATGCGTTGGCATCCGTCACCACGCACGATCTGCCGCCGACCGCAGGCTACCTGCAGTTCGAGCATGTCAAGCTGCGCGAAGAACTGAACCTGCTCACCGGTCCGGTCGAGGAATTCCAGGCGTCCGCAACCGCGGAACGTCAGGCCATGCTTGACCGACTGGTCGAAAGCGAACTGATCACGCCGGAAATCGCCGCGGACGTCGACGACCATATTCAAGAGATCGTCGAGGCGATGCACAAGATGCTGCTCCGCTCGCCATCCGTGCTTCTGCAGGCGGCGCTGGTGGACGCGTCGGCGAAACCCGTTCGCAGAACCAGCCGGGCACGTCCAGCGAATACTGCAACTGGCGCGTGCCACTGGCAGGTCCCGACCACAAGGCGGTGCACACCGACGAAGTGTTCGACCTGCCTCGCGTGAAGTCGCTTTCCGCCATCATGAACGGCGAAAAGTAAGCGTCCTCATATAACTCCATAAAGTCCCGTCACGCACCATAGCTGGGTGTACGTAAGACAGTATTGCGCTAAGATTGACGAAGCGGCACGAAACCGCATGGAGCTGATCATGCCAGAGCTGGCAAAGCAGTACGACGTGGCCGAACAGCTGAAAGCTGAAAACCAAATGGAATGGGTACGGCAGATGAACGCTTGCAAGGCACAGGCAGAGGAAGTTGTGAAAGCGGAATTGATTTATGATTGAGCGAGAAAGTCCGGGCAGAAAACTGTTCGGACTTTTCTCATATATTCCAAAGTTGCGGTAGAATTGTTCACAAGTTTTATGGTATAATTTGAACACGAAATTGAGCAATAAATCAGAAGTCATAAAGGAAAATTTAGATGAAACTGTTTTTATGTTCGCACTTTTCAAGCGTAGGAAGTTTGATAAAAGAAGAAATTGATAACAAGAAAGTCGCATTTATTCCAACAGCTTCGCTGCATGAAGTTACACCGGTTATGTTGGTTCGGCTCGAAAACTATTCAAAAAACTGGGAGCATCTGTAACCGAAATTGATATCTCAACGGAGGCTTATTCAACGATACAGGCTGTTTTTGAAGATGCGGATGTGATATATTTTACCGGCGGAAATTCTTTCTTCCTTATGGACCAGCTACGTAAAACGGAAACGGACGAGCTGTTGAAGAAAGAATTGGCAAACGGAAAACTGATGATCGGTGAGTCGGCAGGCGCAATTATATGCGCTCCGACCATTCAATATATTGAACAAATGGATGAAAAGCCAGAGGATTACTCTCAAGAAGATAATGAGGGGCTGGATTTGATTGATTTCTATGTTCTTCCCCATTATCTCACGGCACCCTTTAAGAAAATTACCGAGAGAATCATGGCTGAGTTTTCGGATTTGAATATCTGTGCTATTAACAACCACCAGGCAATTATAGTCAATGATGAAGGTTCAAAGGTGATTTGTAAAGACTAATAAAACATTAAAATTGAATTCAAGTTTGTCGAACTGATAAAAACCCTTTAGGAACTAAAGGGCGCACTTCTATACTCTCTATCGAGAGTAGTGCGTCCTGCGGAGCTTCATTCCCGGTCAGCAGAAGAAAACTGCACGACCGAGAATGTTTCGTCACTTCGTTCCGTCAAGGTGGCTACACCCCCTTGCGCCGCTAAAGCGGCTATCCCCTGTGGACTTGCCGTCCGCAAACGGTTTTGACAAACCGTTTGCCGCCAGCAAGTTTGAAGATTAGACATAAACAAATCCTCCGCATGGTCTAAGCCATACGGAGGATTAACTGTTTTACGGACACCCGTCTATATGTGACGGGACTTTTTTATGCACATTCAATGACAACGATACTAAGAAAGCTACGCAAGGAACAGCAGACCGCTACTCGATGTACGCATGCAAACGATTGCCGCACCGCCGAGTAGACTGGTACGCATGAAGTTCCTATCACCCGACTCCGGCTTTATGCGCGGCCTCAGTGACGCCGTCGACGCGATTTGGATCAACATCCTCATGTTGGTCACCAGCATTCCGATCGTCACCATCGGCGCGGCCTTGACCGCCGGTCACGATGCGGCACGACGCTCGCTCGCAGGCGAAGGCACCGTCACCCGCAATTATTTCACCGCATTCCGGTCAAACTTCGTAAAGGCAACCGGTTATTGGCTGATTTTCGGCATTGCCGGGGCGATTAGCGTGTACTCATGGATCGTGCTGCAGATCACGCCGCTGCTGATTCCGAAATTCGCGTTGAGCATCGTATGGGTCATCGGATTCGAATGGATATGGGCATTGCAGTCACGCTTCGAAAACTCGTTCTGGCGCACGCTCGGCAACGCTTCGTATTCGGCGTGAGCAATATCGGGCACACGCTCGGCATGGCCGCCATCGACGCGATTTACATCGCGCTTTTGGTAGGCAGCTGGTTTTACATGCCGCAAGGCCTGTTCCTGCTACTCGTTTTGGGCTACGGCACCATGATTATGATTCACGTGCCGATTTTCGAGCACGTGTTCCGCAAATATATGAAGTAGTTTTCGGATTCGGATATGAAAGAGCCCGGCCTTGCGGCCGGGCTCAATGCTACCTTCACGAGGCCTATCGGCCTCGTGAAGGCTGGCGCATGGGACAGCGCACTGCGCTGTCCCACAAGGATGATCTTCGATCATCCCTTGACTGCACCAGCCATTACACCCTTGACAATGTGCTTCTGGCAGATGAGGTAGAAGACAATAATCGGGACGATGGCCATCACCAGGCAGGCCATCATGGCGCCCATATCGACGGAACCATAGCCGCCCTTAAGGTACTGAATAGCCACGGAAATCGTCTTGTACTTGCCCAAATCGAGCGTCAGGTACGGCAGCAGGTAGTCGTTCCAAATCCACATTGCCTGCAGAATCGCAACAGACACGATCGACGCTTCATAATCGGCGCCACGATCTGGAAGAAAATGCGAGGCACGGAAGCGCCGTCAATCATTGCGGACTCTTCCAACGACTGCGGAATGCCCTTGACCACACCGGTGAAGATGAACACGGCCAGGCCTGCGCCGAATCCCAAGTACACAATGCACAAGCCCCACGGAGTGTTGAGCTTCAGCATATCGGCGAGCTTCGAAAGCGTGAACATCACCATCTGGAACGGCACGATCATGTTGAACAGGAACAGCGTGTACAGCAGCTTCGCAGCCCAGTTGTTCACACGCACGATCCACCATGCGCACATCGAAGTGCACACCAAGATCAGAATCACCGAGCCGACCGTGATCAGCAGGGTCCAGCCGAAGCTGGCGAAGAAATTCGTGGTTTCAATGCCACGGGTATAGTTTTCCAATCCAACGAACGCCTTGCCGGTCGGAATGGAGAACGCATCACGCGAAATATACGCCTTCTGCTTGAAGGAGTTGATGATCACCAGCACGATCGGGAAGACCCATGCCAGCGACACCAAGGAAAACAGTACGGTCCACAATCCGCCATGCTTGACCTTTTCTCCGGAAATCATGCTTCCACCTCCTTGGAAGTCGTCAGCTTATTCTGAATCAGCGCAACAATCGCGACAAGCACGAAGAACAGCACTGCCTTGGCCTGTCCAACGCCTTCCCAGCCGACACGGCCATAGAAGGTACGGGTGATGTTCAGCGCCAAGCCTTCAGACATGTTCGACGGAGCGCCGTTCGTCAATGCGAGGTTCTGGTCATACAGCTTGAATCCGTTGGTCACGCACAGGAACGAGCACACGGTAATCGACGGCATCATCAACGGAATGATGATCTTGAACATGGTCTGCGTGCCGTTCGCGCCATCCACGGAAGCCGCTTCAAGCACATCGGTCGGCAGCGACTGCATGCCGGCGATGTAGATGATCATCATGTAGCCGATCTGCTGCCAGCACACCAGTACGACCAGACCCCAGAAACCGTACGTCGCGCTATAGGTCAGCGAGCGCGCCCAGTGCGCGAGAATGCCGTTGAGCAGCAGCATCCAGATGTAGCCCAGAATGATGCCGCCGATCAGGTTCGGCATGAAGAACACCGAACGGAAAATGTTCGATCCCTTGATCGCCTTGGTGAGCATGTAGGCGATGAAGAACGCGACCACGTTGATCACGATCGTGGTGACGATCGTCAGCAATGTGGAGAAGCCCAACGCGTGCAGGAATTCCTTGTCCTGCAGTGCGCGGGTGTAGTTCTTAAGCCCTACGAACTCGGCGTCGGTAACCGTTGTGAACTTGCAAAAGCTCAGGTAGACGCCCATGATGAATGGAACGACGAATCCAATAATGAATGCGGCGAACGTTGGCAGCGCAAACAGCGCCCACCATTTCCGTATCGCCTTGCCAGCCATGCTGATCATAGCCTGCCTGCTTTCTTTCCTTCTCCATTCCGATCACCGCGGCACCGCGGTGCGGAATTCCTGCAATTGTTGGCCGAATCAGCGGATCACTGCTCTGTTCTCCACCTTTCCGGTATTTACACTCGTCATGATAAACGGCATGACACGAAATGTCAAACGTTGTCATTTTTGCATGTCTTGAGACGCAAATTTACCAACGTTGTCATGTTTTTGATTATCAAACTCGTTGCAATATCAAGCATTTTAAGCCTCTTCTGCTATAATGAAAACGTTTGTAATGCATGTATTGCAAAGATGTCGCAATACAGTATGTTGGAACGTAAGCAGTCACAAGGAAAAACATGAAAAGCAGTATTCAAGATGTAGCGCAGCTTGCGCACGTATCCATTTCAACGGTTTCGCGTTCCTTCACACGCCCGGATCTCGTGTCGAAAGCCACCCGAGACAAGGTGATGAAAGCCGCGGACGAGCTGAACTTCTCCATTTCACGTTCCGCAGCCGCGCTGAAAACCGGTCGCGCGCTACGCATCGCGGTCCTGGTTTCCGGACGGCTCAACCTGTGGTTCAGCTCATCCATCATCGAAGGCCTCAACCAGATCTTCCACGACGAGGGATACGACATTTCCATCTACCAGATGTCGAGCATCGAGGAACGTCGTGAATTCTTCGACATGCTGCCGGTGCGCCGCAACGTCGACGCGGTAATCGTCATTTCCTTCGATATCGACGCCAACGAGATCGATCAGCTCAAGTCCGTCAATGTGCCGATCATCGGCATCAACTCGAGTCTGCCGGAAGAGCGCGGTTTCAGCGCGGCCGTGCGCATCGACGACAAGCAGGGATCCGAGCTTGCCGCACGCCATCTTATGACGCTCGGCCACCGTGACATCGCCTACATTCGCACCAACCGCGAAGTGACGCTCCACTTCAGCGTGCAGGGACGTTTCGAATCGTTCATGGCGTGCTGCCAAGCCAACGGCGTCGAACCGCGCGTGCTCGTCACCGACGAAAGCAAGAACAACATCAGCAAAGTCGTGACGCAGCTGCTCAGCCTCGACCATATGCCGACCGCGATCGCCTGCCAGGAAGACGGCATCGCGGTGCCGCTGCTGTTCCAGCTGGAACGCAACGGATTCACCGTGCCGAACGATATTTCCATCATCGGCTACGACGACAGCATTTACGCGCGCGACCTCGGCCTGACCACCGTGCGCCAGACGCCTGTCGAAATGGCGCAGGAGGCGGCCCGCATGACGCTCGATCTCATTGAGGAGCGCCCGCTTGACGAACCGTTCAAAACGTTCCCGGCGCAGCTGATCGTGCGTTCCACTACGGCTCGTCTGCATCGCTAAACGGTCCGAACGAGCACCGTTCGCATAGCGTCTGTTTTTTGCTGCCATGTTGAACTTCACCACTTCGTGACAGCGATTACAGGCTACCGTTGCCTTACGCTATCTTGTAATCGAATCTTTATATTCGTCTTTCGACTACTGTAAATGATAGCGCTTTCATTTCTGTTGCACAAATTCACCAATCTACAGCATGTTTTCGTCTAAAATCAGGGCTTTTAGTATCATGGAAGCGTTAATCATTTTCATCAAAGGAGACACATGGCCAAACCGACCATCGCCAACGTAGCCGAATTGGCAGGAGTGTCGCAAGCCACCGTTTCCCGAGCACTTCGTGGCGCGACCAACGTCACAGAAGAGACCCGCATCAAAGTTCAGCGGGCAGCGGATCAACTCAACTTCACACTCTCAAAAAGCGCTTCCGCCCTAGCATCCGGAAAAACCATGCGCGTCATCCTCCTGGTCTCGGGCAAACTCAACGAGTGGTTCAATTCCGGAGTGCTCCAAGGGGTCTACGAGGAGCTCGCGCCGGTCGGCTATGACGTCACACCGGCCTTCATCACCGACCGCAGCGAACTGGACCGGTTCTTCTCCCAGCTGCCGAAAAGCCGCAACGCGGACGCCATCATCATTTCCTCATTTCAGCTCATGCCCGCCATGCGCGACCAGCTCCAAGCCATAGACCTGCCGACCGTGGGCGTCAACGTTCCTGCGGAATCGGGTTATTTCGACGCTTCCATCAGCATCGACAACTCCAGTGCGATGACCATGGCCGTACGATTGCTGCGCTCTCTGGGGCATACCAACATCGCGTTCTGCAGCGACTACATTCCGGCCGACATGGTCTACAACACCAGCCAACGCACCCAGCGTTCGCGGATGCCGCACAGGCCAACGCCACCGATGGAATCACATTCAGCCTGCTTACGGCCGACGCGCACGATGCGCCGCTGAGCAAATCCGACCTCGCCTCGCAACTGACCGCGAAACTGCTGTCACTTCCGGAACGCCCCACCGCCGTCTGCGTGGAAACCGACCAAGTCGCCATCGCACTGGTCAAGGAACTACGCAAGCAGCAGCTGAATGTGCCGGAAGACATTTCAGTGCTCGGCTTTGACGACGCTGAAATCGCACAGGCAGCGGATCTTTCCACCATTCGCCAGGAGCCAATCGAGCTAGGGCGCATAGCCGGTAGAAAAGTGCTGCAGCTCCTACGTAACGAACCTCTTGAACATCCGCATGAACTGCAGGATCCTTTGCTGGTGTTGCGCAACACCACAAGCCGCATTGACAGCGGGGCGGCGCCGGCGGAATAAATCGGCGTCATAAATCGACGGCAGCTGAATAAATCGAGAGGCAGCGGAAAAACGTAAAGCCGCCAAAACGCGAAAGCGGCCTGTATGCATGAACCAGATCATGCACACAGGCCGCTCTTTTCATCGCAAGCCTTGCAGGGCTTCAATCAGCGGTGCGATCTCACCCCTGCTGATCGAATTTCTGCGCTTGAGGAACGGATCCCAACGATTCCTCGTTGTTGTTCCATTCGGTGGCCCAGCCGTCGACGTAGGCGCTCTTCACCTTGCTCCAATCGCCGGTGCCCTGCGCGTATTCGATAAGCGCCGCGGCGACGTCGTCCTGCCACTGCTGATCCGGAACGGTGAAGCTGCGTACCTCGGTCTTGCCGTCGGCAGCGTAGGAGCGAGCGATCTTGGTCAGCGGATTATCCGGCTGGAACTCATCGCCATCGAATGTGGTGAACGGTACGGAGAAGCCCATATCTTGGGAGAGGATCTTCTTGGCCTCGTCATCGGTGACCATCCACTTGATGAAGTCGAGCGTGGCCTGCTTGTCTTTGTCGGAAGCGTTCTTGTTCACCGCCCAGCTGGCGTCATACACGCCTGCGGGACCGCTCTCCTCCTCGCCCTTGATGCCCATGTAATACGGCAGCATGCCAAGATCGTCGTCCGCTACTTCGTTACCCTTGATCTGCGTGTAGGCCCAGACACCGTTCGGATAGAACGCCACCTGGCCGAGCGCGAATTCGGAAGTGACATCGTCGTACGTCTTCGAGCTGACCAGGCTCGGATCAGTCGGGCTGGCCTCCAGCTCGAGATCGAACAGATCCTTGTAGTTATCCAAGTAGGTGCCCTTGATGGTCTTGGAGAACGTGGTGTTCATGTCCTTGTACTCGTAGTACAGCGGGATGCGCCCCATATGCGCGGAGAAACGGTATGTGTCGGAGGCATCCAGACCTGGCGTCGCGAACGCGCCGTCGACGCCGAGATCGTCCTTGTGCTCGTTGATGGACTCGGCCACGGCCTTGAGCGTCTTGTAATCCTTGATGTCGTCGGCGCTCTTGATCACCGCGTAATCCTTGCTGGCGTAATCGTTGATGATCTTCTTGTTGTAGATGATGCCGTACCATTCAGCCGCGTATGGCAGCGTGAACGAATCGCCATCAATGGTGTAGGAGTAGGCCTTGCCGTCATCGGTGAGCAGTTTGTACGCTTCGGTGTCCTGCAATGGCTCGCAATACTTCTGATATTTTGCGAACTGGTCGAAACCGGAGATGTTGAACATGGTCGGCGCGTTGGACTTGGCCAGCTCCGAGCTCATGGTCGCATCGTATGTGCCGGACGCACCGGTCTGCACGTCCACCTGCACACCGGTTTTTTCGGTATACATTTCGGCGAGCTGCTTGTATTGGTCCACAACTTCCGACTTGTTGTTCATGAAATACACATGGCCCTTGTCGGAATCAGCGCTGCTGCCGCCGCCGCAAGCCGCCAACGATACGCCCATGGCCAACGCCGCGGCGACCGCGCACGTTTTGGTGATGATTCCCTGCTTCATTGCTTATCTCCTTCGTTGGATTTGTTGTTATTCGTTGGACTTGCTGATTTTCGTGGTAGATATTTGTACGTGCGCCGGCATTGCTTCCGGCCGCCGCGTTATAGCTGGAGCCAGACGGTGGTGTCCTGCGGCAATCGGCCATCCTCGGTGAGTTCACCCGACGCGAGGATGACATCGCCTTGCGGTAGTTCGGCCGGACGTTCGCCGAAATTGGTGACGCTCGCCCAACCGTTGGAACGACTGTAGGCGATGACTCCGCCGCGTTGTCCATCCGCGCCGTCCCGCACGTCAGATGGACGATCTTCGTCCAGCCACTGCAGTTCGGTGTCCTGCGGCATCAGGTTATGCCTCAACGACAGCGCCTTGCGGTACAGGTTCAGCATGGAATTCGGGTCGGCATCCTCCACGTCGACGGCGAAATCCTTGTACCATTTCGGCTGTGGTAGGTGTGGATCATGCTCGGCGCCCGCAGGAGAGAAACCGAAAGAACCATCGTGGCCGAATTCGTCATCGGGATCATCGAGCTTCGGTGCGTCTGCGGCGACCCAGGGCAGCGGCACACGGCAGCCGTCACGGCCTTTTTCGATTTGCTCGCGCACGCTGTTGAATGCGGTGGGATCTTCCAGCTCATCCCAAGGAATATCCGCGACTTCCGGCAGTCCCAGTTCCTCACCCTGGTAGATGTAGGTGGAACCAGGCAAGGCAAGTTCCATAAGAATCGCGGCACGGGCACGCTTGGCGCCCAATTCGCGGTTCTCCTCATAGGTGGTACCGTCGCGCAGCAGCCAATCCTTGGCCAGCTGATGATGCGACGAAGCTGGAACCTGCGGCAATCCATAACGGCTGGCGTGACGAGGCACGTCGTGGTTGCTCATCACCCAAGTCGCGGAGGAGCCGGAACGTTCCGCGCTTTCCAAGCCTTCCTCGATGGCCAGGTGCATGTCGTCGCGAATCCAGTCCTTCTTGGCGAACTCGAAGTTGAACACCTGTCCGAGCTCTTCGGTCGACGCATACAGATGCTGGCGATCCGGATTGACCCAGGCTTCGGCCACGGCGAATGCCGGCGGATTGTACTCGTTGAACACCTTGCGCCACTCGCGGTAGATGTCATGCACCTCATCACGGTCATACAACGGGTGCGACCCGTCCGAGGGAAGCACATGCTCGCAGACCTTGTAGCTTTCGAGGTCGTCGCGGTCAAGATCCTTGGCGAGGCCGTGCGCCACGTCCACGCGGAAGCCGTCCGCACCATGGTCGAGCCAGAAGCGCAGCGTCTTGATGAAGTCGGCGCGCACCTCGGGGTTCTTCCAGTTCCAGTCCGGCTGCTCCTTGGTGAACATGTGCAGATACCACTGGCCGTCAGGAACGCGCGTCCACGCCGGACCGCCGAAGCTTGCGATCCAATCAGTCGGCGGCTGGTCGCCGTTCGGGCCCTTGCCGTCGCGGAAGATGTAACGGTCGCGTTCCGGGGAGCCTGGGGCGGCCGCGAGGGCGGCCTTGAACCATTCGTGCAGGTTGGAGCTGTGGTTCGGCACGATGTCGACCACGACCTTGATGCCGTGCTCGTGGGCGCTTGGCGAGCTCGTCGAAATCGTCCATGGTGCCGAGCTTCGGGTCGACGTTGCGGTAGTCGTCCACGTCGTAGCCGCCGTCGGCAAGCTGGGACGGGTAGAACGGGCTCAGCCAGATGGCATCCACGCCGAGTTCGGCGAGGTAGTCGATCTTCTCGGTGACGCCTGCGATGCTGCCCAGGCCCGAACCGCGGGAGTCCTTGAAGGAACGCGGGTACACCTGGTAGACCACGGCCTGCTTCCACCACAACGCCGGATCGGTAGTATCAATTTCTTGTTGCACCATATGTTTTCACTTTCGTTCGCATCGTTGCAAAATGATAGCGGTTACATTTCTTCAAACTACAGATAAGAACATTTTTAAATCAACATCTTTTCTGCTTGTTATTAACAATGATAGCGCTTTCATTACTGCAACGCAATCCCTCCGACGCACGGCGTGTCCTACAACCGTACGTCGCCGCATAAAAAAACGAACTGCAATCAGGAGAGGAAAGGAAGACTTCCGATTGCAGCTCGTTGCTTGTTCAATTATTCAGTTATGCAGTTATTCGATCAATCACGCGCCGATGGTATTTCCGCGCTACGCGACGCGCGGACCGATTCGTCATGCGCGATTACGATTGGTTTTTCGAGACGATCAGTGAGACGCGTCGTATTCGGTCTTCCAACCGTCCACGAATGCGGTCTTGACGGCATTCCAGTCGCCGGTGCCCTGCGCATACTCGAGGAGGGCGGAACCGAGCTGGTTCTTCCACTCTTCGGACGGCATCATGGTGAAGTTCCAAGAGACTGCGGTCTTGCCGGAGTTCTGATCTTCAACAGCGGCCTGCACCAGCGGATTGTCGGACTTGACATCGCTGAAGGACTTGAACGGAGTGGTGAAGCCCATGGCGCTAGACAGGGACTCGATGCCGGTCTTGCTGGTGACGACCCACTTCAGGAAGTCCTTGGTGGCCTGCTTATCGGCGTCGGAAGCCTTGGAGTTAATGCACCAGTAGTTCTCGGAGCCAGTGGCCAGACCCTGGTTCTCCTCGCCCTTGACGCCCGTGTAGATCGGGAGCATGCCGATGGACTCGGCCTTCATGCCGTTCTTCTGCAGATCGGTCCATGCCCAAGTGCCGTTCTGATAGAACACGGCCTCGCCGAGGGAGAACTCGGAGGTGGCGTCATCACCGGTCTTGGAGCTCAGCTGGGTCGGCTCGGTGGTGGAATCCTGCAGGTACAGGTCGAAGATGTTCTTATACTCCGGCAGATAGGTACCCTTGACGGTCTCCGGCTGCTTGGTGATGTTATCATCCTTGAACTCGTAGTACAGCGGCAGGTTGGCCAGATGGGTCTTAAAACGCCAATCGGAGCTGGAATCGAAACCGGCGGAAGTGAATGCGCCCTTGACTCCGAGCTGGTCCTTCTTGGCCTGGATGTCATCAGCCACGGCCTTCAGGGTATCGAAATTGTCGATATCCTTGACGTCCTTGATCTTGGCGCCATCGGTGGCGATGTACTTGGCCAGCAGATCCTTGTTGTAAATCAGACCATAGGTTTCCATAGCGTACGGAACGCCAACGACCTTGCTCCCATCCTTGAGGGCGACGTCCTTGTTGATGAGCTGCTTGTACGGCTCGGTGTCCGTCATGTCATCAGTGTAGGACTTCCAGTTCTGATAGCCGACCGGACCATTGACCTGGAACAGGGTCGGGGCTTCGGACTTGGCGATCTCGGACTTCAGGGTCTGCTCGTAGGTGCCGGAAGCAGCAGTCTGGACCTTGACCTCGACACCGGTTTCCTTGGTGTAATCCTTGGCCAGCTTCTGCCATTCGTCGTTGGATTCCGGCTTGAAGTTCAGGTAATAGACCTTGCCCTTGCCGTCGTCGGAGCTGGAGCTCGATCCGCAAGCGCCAACGTGCCTACGGACATCGCCGCGATGGCGACCATTCCAACTGCTGCCTTGATAGTACGATTCATCATCGAACCTTTCTCTTCCATTCCTGTTTCCCAGCACCCCGCTGGTCAACATCCTGTGAAATCGCTTCCTCACGATTCCTGACATGCACTATTGTGCCGCATTTCTCCCGTTTTTGCAAACGTAAGCAAGAAAAACCATTTTTAGAGTGATTTTACGATCGCAGGTTTTTCTCAAAATACTTTATTTTCAACGGTTTTCATCACACTGTCTTTATGAAACCGTTTGCGACACACCCTCCATATCACACGGCAACAATCGCAGTGAATCGCGAACCTGACGCCGTACGGCAACAAAAAAACGTCGGCGGTTTGTAAACGATGTCAAACTACCGACGTTCAGCCCAGCGCAACGCACCTAGCAATTCCAATGCTCGATAACGTTGTCTCCCTTATATTGGCTCAGCACGCAATAATGCGCGGTGTCGAGGCGCAGCAAACGCGCGAAATGCGGATCGACGTCCAGCCACTGCGAGGTGAGGATGCGCAACACATGCGCGTGCGCCACCAACAGCACGTCATGACCGGCATTGAGCAGCGGCATCACCGCGTCGATCGCATCGCGGGTGCGCGCGGCGGCCTCCTCAACCGTCTCGCCAGGGCCATTGTGCACCGGAACCTGCTCGCCGCTTGGCAACGTCTCAACCCAGTCGCCCTCCAACGATTCAGGAAGGGAACGCGGACCGTCGCGCCATACATCCCACTGGAAGCCGCCAGCCTCGCTCACCTCCTGGCGTGTACGCCCTTCGGCACGGCCGTAATCCCATTCCGCAATCTCGTCAAGCACTTTGAAATCGCCATAACCAGCCAGTTGCGCGGTCTGCTGGGCGCGACGCAGGGGGCTTGCGAACATGCAGCCTTGGTCGAAACCATTGGGGAACGCCTCACGAAGACGCTCGCCCGCCGCACGAGCCTGCTCGCAACCGGTATCGGTCAACGGAATATTGGTTCGGCCGGTATGCTGGCCCGATTCGCTCCACACAGTCTGGCCATGGCGCAGCAGTACCAGGCGGCCGGGCGCGATTGAAGAAGCATCCTTGCTTCCGACTTGAGTATCTGTCATACTCCTACTCTAGCCGACGAAAAGCGTTTCACCAGCAATCTTCCACCACGTGTCTTAAGCGCTTCGCAACGCACGCATGCGCCGGCGAAATCCAACCGAAATCCGACGGCACGGTCTACACTGGAAATCATGAGTGAAATGCCTGACCCGGAATCCAGCGCAGACCGCATCGTAGCGTCGCTGCATAACGTCGACGAGAAAGTGAATGCCCTGCGCGAACAGCGAATCAACGATCCCGACGATCTTTGCGACAAGATGTTCAAGGTGGCCGCCCCCACGCTGGCCGGACTCGTGTTCGGCAAACTGTTCGAACTGGCATGGCGCAAGTCGGTCGGCCGCAAAGCCGTGTTGCCGGACGGCACCACCGACAAACGCAAGGAACTGGCGCTGAATCTCGTGTTCGGCGTGGCTTCCGCAGGACTCGGCGCGCTGGTATCGCAACTATCCGACCGCGGATCGCAGGCGCTGGTCGATCGCCGCCACTCCCGTCAATCGCGCCGAATCCGCTGAAACCGTGGAATCCGCTAGATTTGCCGATAAGCGCAAATTTCGCCAGATCCGCAAACAATCCCACTCCAACTTCCATATTTCGAAGCGTGCGATTCAGATCTGCAATTGAAGCTGCGGTTGGAACCGCACGAAACTGCACGAAACTGCGATTGGAAGGAATGCGCTTGCGGGCGAAAATACTTGCGCAATTACGCGGATGGGATATAAATAGTCAACATGAGTAATATTCTGCATAATGCAACTGTCGACACTCTGCTGGAGCGTCGTTCCATCCGCAAATTCAAGCCGAAGCCGCTGAGCGACGATATCGTCGAAACTCTCGAAACCGTGGCCCAGCATGCCGCAAGCAGCCAATTCCTGAACGACTGGTCGGCAATCCGCATCACCGATCCGGCCGCAAAGAAGCGTCTTGCCGAAATCGGCGGGCAGCCATATATCGCGACCGCGCCACTGCTGTACGTGTTTGTGCTTGACGAGCATCGCAATGCGGCCATCGCAGCTTCCAAGGGCGTTGAGACCGCTTCCGACGAGTTTACGTTGAATGGCAGCTATCGTTACACTCAGGCACAGAATGACGCAGTTTTGGCGCTTCATGCGATGGAGACGGCCGCTCATTCGCTCGGCCTTGGCTGTGTGATTCTCGGCTCGCTGCTTAACGATGTTCCGGCTTTGATTGATCTGCTGAATCTTCCGGAATACACGTACCCTGTGCTCGGACTTGCGATTGGCAAGCCCGATCAGGATCCCGCACTCAAGCCGCGTATGCCGCGCTCCATGCAGTTCTTTGAGAATGAGTATCCGTCGAACAATGAGACGTTGCTTGCCGGTTTGCAGGATTTTGACGAGGAAGTGCATCGGTATTACGATTTGCGCAATACCGAGCGCCCAGTTGATCCGTTCAGCGATCAGATCGCGTCGAATGCGGTCGATTCCGGTGTGACCAGCAAGGCCGTGGCTCCAAACGCCAAGCGCCAAGCTTCCGCCTCGAGCGCTAACGGAACTACTTACGACGTGGTTTGTAGCCTTTTTTGCGGGAATGCGGTTTAATCTGCTGATTGAAGGGCACGTACGTGTAGCTGGATTGTGGATCGCGATGTGTGAGATGCCAGGTTCCGCAGAATTCGCACCGATACACCCATAGTTCGGTACCGCGTTCACGCCAACCCTGGTCGGCGGCCTGCCGGGCCGTCGCTTTGTCGCGATACATGATTTTGTTCGATTCGACGCAGCGTTTGGGTACGAAATAATGCATGGTTCCCCAGTCTATTCCACCATCGGATAAGGGCAGGAAGCTCCCCTGGAATTCCTGGGATCCCCCAGCGTCCCGGGACTCCCAGTGGGTGGAGGAATCATCCCGCCGGCAGTCCTTCCGGCGTCCCGAAACCTCCAATGGGCGGAGGAAACACCCGTGTGCGGGAATAAGAAAAGGGTTCCCGGAGCGTCGCGCCCGGGGATCCCCCGGAAACCGGAAGACAAACAAAAAAAAAGGACCTTCCGGGAACCCCGATGGGGCTCGACCGGAAGTCCATAAGTTGAATGCGGCGGCGTGCTACTCTCCCACACCCTCTCGAGTGCAGTACCATCGCCGCGACCAGGCCTTAGCTTCCGGGTTCGGAAAGGGACCGGGCGTCTCACCTGGGCCATGACCAC
>ENA-OQEX01000186-OQEX01000186.1-human-gut-metagenome-genome-assembly--contig:-NODE-186-length-36711-cov-5.064400_pt1 | contig 36711 bp, 41 predicted proteins | sample MGYA00242802_ERZ504649 | MGnify/ENA primary metagenome ERZ504649 (study PRJEB26092, sample SAMD00036194) | human gut metagenome | host: Homo sapiens | study: EMG produced TPA metagenomics assembly of...
TATAAATATATATTTATAGCTTCAATAATTACACCTAAAAGATGGCGAATTTTGTTCTGCAAAGGTTGAGATTGTTATTTTTGTAACAATTAGATAAAAATTCCAAAGGATATTTTACATCAAAGATTTAATTCCGTTGCAAATGCAATTGAATTTAAAACTCTTTTGTTGTACAATAAAGCTAAAGTTGATGCCCACGGAATAAGCATTGAAACAGATTCGTTTTTAGGTAATTTGTTTTGGAGTTTTGAAATTAGTCGTGAAAAGTTCTTTCTTCTGCCTGTATTCAATGCTTATTTCGTTCATTCATATTGATATATTCCTTCTATAACCCAATATACCCCGAAAATGACCGACGCTTGTTGTCGGTCATTTCACTTTTCGGCGGGTTCCCATTTCGGCATAATTGTACATAGTTGTAATTCAACTAATTTCCTACAGTGAAAAAATTGTCAAATTCGGTAATTTTGCCTATAACAAAATTATGCAAAATGTGGTACAATAATATTGTAAGAACTCAGTGTTTATCTGAGATTTAAGATGATGCGATTATACGGATGGTGAGAGTATGTACAGTATTGGCGAGATTGTTCTTTACGGCTCAAACGGAGTTTGTGAGATTACCGAAATTACAACGAAAAAAATCGGAAAGGATTCTATTGAATACTATGTTTTAAAACCTGTTTGCTCGGATTCTTCAACGCTTTTTGTTCCGACTCAGAATGAAATGCTTGTGTCAAGAATGCGTGTTGTCCTTTCTTCGGATGAAATTAAAGATATTTTGTCACAGAAAACCGATAATGAAATATGGATTGACAATAAAGCCGAAAGATGTGAAAAAATCAAGGAGATTATTTCGGGCGGCGATTGTATGAAGCTTGTTGAGCTTATCAGGAGAATGCACTTCCACAGTAACCTCCAGCTCAAAAAGGGCAGACGACTTCACATTACTGACGAGCGCTTTCTCAAAGAAGCTGAAAAAATGGTTTGTGACGAGGTTTCGGTTGTTCTTCATATTGACCGTAACGATGTTCTTCCGCTTGTGCTTGCAGGCTGATTTTTTAAAAAATATATAAAGGATACAGAGGATTAACCGGAGCATTCTTTGAACTGCTTTCAATGTTGTTCCTCTGTTTTTTTATTTTTTGGTAATTCTAGGTTGTTTGCCTATTTACAAAATGTTGCATTTTGTAGTAAAATATAGGAATAATGATTTATGGAGCAATTTAATGAGAAATTTCAAAAAAACTTTATCATTTTTACTTTCAACGGTAATAATAGTTTCATCAGTTGCAGGTGTCGGTACAACCGTTTTTGCCGCAACCGATGAACACACATACAAAAACTTTAAATACAGAATTCTTGACGATAACACAGCCGAAATCTGCGGTTATACGGGTAAGGAGGCAGTCGTGACTGTTCCCGACTGCATTGATTCAAAGCCTGTAACCTCGATCGGCAGGACGGCTTTTTATTCAGGCAAAATCAAGGAAGTGACAATTCCCGACACAGTAAAAAATATCAAATGGTGGGCTTTTTACGGTTGTGAAAGCCTTGAAAAAATCAACCTGAATTTTGGTTTGAAAACTGTAGGCTACGGTGCGTTTATGAATTGTAAAAATCTTAAATCCGTGAGCATTCCAATGTCCGTAACGCAGATTTGCGATGATTCGTTTGCGGTAAGCTGTTCAACCAAAAAGGGCGTTTTTGACACCTACAGTAAGCAGACAATAAGCACTCAGCAGTATTCAACCGATTCATCATTCACTCTTGAAGGCTATTCGGGGACTGTCGCAGAAAAATATTGCAATGATAATTCGCTAAACTTTGTTTCGTCGGGCAATGTGATTTACGGCGATGTTAATAACAACGGAACTGTTGATACAACTGATGCAAAGCTTGCCAAAAGCCTTATCGACACTGTTCGACCGAGGAAGAACTGACGGCTGCCGATGTTGACGATGACGGCAAAATCACAGAAAATGATGTTAATCTTATTTTGCAGGCTGTCGGCAACGAATTTTACGCACAGCTTTTTCCGTGTGCAAAGGCTATGTATTCTGCTCCCGACTACCTTTCGGGCAGAACTATGTATTGTGACGGCGACAGCGTTGCCTACGGTTCGGGTACGAACACAATGGGAAATTCAACATATTCTTTCTGCAATTATGTTGCCGAAAAATATAATATGACAATGACCAACAAGGCCACTCCCGGCACAACTCTTGCAATAAGAAAGGATTTTATCGGCACAGATCACAGAAGTATCCTTGAGCGTGTCCGTGAAATGAAAGGCAGTTATGATGTTATTCTGCTTGACGGCGGTTTTAATGACCTGTTCAAAAATGTTGAAATGGGTGCAATGACCGATATAAATAATAAATCGGGAAAATACAATGAATACACCACAGCAGGTGCGTTGGAAAGTATTTGCTATTTTCTTGACAAGAATTATAAAGACTCAATTAAGCTGTTCGTACTCTGTCACAATTGCTCAACAAGAATAAAACAGTCACAGTATTGGTCTTTAATGAAAAATATACTTGATAAGTGGGAAATTCCCTATGTTGACCTTTCGGAAGAAACAGAGCTTACCGGTGATAATGAGGAAATTACAACACAGTATTTTAGATATAATGCAAAAACCAAAAAAGGTGACGGAATTCACCCTCTTGCATATGCCAATATGAAGATATACGGTCCCATCGTTGCCGAAAAGCTTAACGAAACAGTACAGAGCAAGTCTGAACTTGTTTTGCCGAAAAGTGACATTTCTATGGGACTTTTTGAAAGTTACACCTTAACAGCGAAATTACGGAGTTGAGGGGAGATATAGATGTCAGCTATTCAAGCAGTAACCCGTCAGTTGCCTCTGTTGATGAAAACGGCAATATTGTTGCCACGGGCATAGGCGATACGGTTATCACGATTTCGACATCTGACGGTAAAACAAAAAATGTGAATGTGAATGTAAAGTTTCTTGCAATGGCGGTTAGCTTTGGCAAAAATAAAATTTCACTTTCAGAGGGTAATTCAAGCTTGCTGAATCTTTCTGTAGCAGACGGTGAGGCGACCTGTTCAACAACCTATTCGTCAACAGATCCGACTGTTGCGTCTGTTGATGAAAACAGCGGAAAAATTACAGCCAACAAAACGGGCAAAACCACAGTATCGTGTACCACGGCAAACGGTGTAACGGTAAGGTGCCTTGTATATGTCACAAGCAGTGCGCTGACTAAAATGCAGAAAGCGTAAGGCGTTTATGAAAATATTTAACAGAAAATTAAAAATAACTTCATCTGCTTTGCTTACATTATGCATGGTTTTTGTAATGACGGCTTGTGCCGAAAACAGCAGTCAGTCCGAAAAATCACAGCCTGCAGAGCAGACGACTGTTCAGCCGACAACAATGTCAGCCGAAGAAATTAATGACCGAAAGCTTGATAAATTCATATCTGATATGACGCTTGAAGAAAAGGTGGGGCAGATGTTTTTTGTACGCTGCCCCGATGAAGACGCTGTGCAACAGGTCAGCGAGTACAATATCGGCGGTTATATCCTGTTTGGCAGAGATTTTGACGGTAAAACCAAAGATGAAGTTGTTGACGATATTCACAGCTATCAGAACGAGGCGGATATTCCGCTTTTAATCGGCGTTGATGAGGAGGGCGGAACGGTTGTGCGTGTCAGCAGTAACCCAAACCTCCGTGAAACTCCGTTTCTTTCTCCAAAAGATACTTATGCAGACGGCGGTTGGGATGCTGTCAAGCAGGATGCAGAAGAAAAAGCGGATTTGCTTCTTTCACTCGGAATCAATGTGAATCTGGCTCCCGTGTGCGATATGACCTCGGATGAATACGGCTTTATGTATGACCGTTCTTTCAGCTCGGATGTTGATATGGAAAACAGATATGTGCGAACCGTTGTTGAAACAAGCAAATCAAAAAAGCTCGGCACGGTTCTGAAGCATTTTCCCGGTTACGGCAATAACAGCGACACACACACGGGAATTGCATACGATAACCGTGACTATTCGGAATTTGAAAATACAGATTTTAAACCGTTTTATCAGGGAATTGAGTCCGGTGCCGACTGTATTCTTGTTTCACACAACATAGTTAATTGCATGGACAGCGAATATCCTGCGTCACTTTCACAAAAGGTGCATGATATTCTCAGAAATGAATTCAAATTTGACGGTGTAATTATGACCGATGACCTTATCATGGACGCAATCACGGATTTACGGGGGATGAAGCGGCGGCAGTTCACAGCGGCAAAATGCGGTAACGATTTGCTCTGTTGTTCATCTGTCAATACCCAATATCCCGCAGTTCTTGAGGCTGTTCAAAACGGTGAAATTCCCGAAGCTCAGGTTGACGCATCTGTAAAGCGAATCCTGAAATGGAAACAAAATCTCGGCATTTTTAGTATTGACACCTATCAGAAAAAAGTCAAATCAACCGAACCAACGGATACCGTTGGAAGTGAGGAGTGAAAAGTTAATAGCTGTTAGGTGCGGTCGGGATGATAGTTTGAATCGTTTATATCATATTTTGCCCGAGTATGCGACTGCAAAAATTCTTACGGTAAAACATAAAACACCCCGAAGATTAAGTTCTTCGGGGTGTTCTGTTTGTAAATGAGTGTCAAAGTATATCGACATATTTCAATAGATGTGATATACTGATTGTGCTGTTGACTCTTTCCGGCAGGAAGGAGGTGACCCAATGGATCTTCTCATTTCATTTTTATTATCTATTGGAGCAAGTGTAGTTGCCTACTACATTTGCAAGTGGTTGGATAGATAATGCTTGAACAGCACAACCTAAGAAGAAACCCTCAAAGCTACCGACTTTGAGGGTTTCGTTTTGCCCAATGGACAACTCATTTCATTTTGCCTACAATTATTGTAGCACACATTTCTGTGCATTTCAAGTATATGCAGAAAAATAATTATTATTCCTGATTAGAATTATTTAACACTTTTACAAGCAAAGATTCAAAGCTTTTTCAAAGTTTCATCATTCTACGTTTTGTACGCTTTTTCGGTCCTTTAATGTGATGCTTGCCGTTTGACATTCTCGCCTTTTTGGCAAGGTGCCTGTCCATAAGCAGACCGCCTATGTTATCATCCGAGAAAATTTTTCCCGATTGATGAATACAGTACGCACCTTTACCAAGCACAAGTGCCGCAACTCCGTAATCCTGAGTTACCGCAATGTCGCCTTTTTTACAAAGGTTGACAAGCGCCAAATCAACTGCGTCTGCACCTGCACCGATAATTTTTATCTCGCTGTAATCTGACTTTAGAACATGGTTTGTGTCACACAAAAGCACAACGGGAACATTGTGACTTTTTGCAATCCTTTCAACCGATTTTACAACAGGGCAGGCATCCGCATCAACAAGAACAGTTATACCGTTCATTATTTTTCCTCAATCTTAATTGAGTTGATAACAGGCTGATTTTTCTTTTCAACAGTACCGTTTGAATCTGTAACAGGTGTGTCCTTGCAGATTTTATCAACAATATCCATACCCTTTGTTACCTTGCCGAATGCGGCGTACTGACCGTCAAGATATGTGCTGTCAGCCTGAACAATAAAGAACTGTGAGCTTGCACTGTTGGATCATTTGAACGAGCCATTGAGATAACGCCTCTTGTATGTGAAAGGTTGTTTTCAACACCGTTCTGAGCAAATTCGCCCTTGATTGTTTTTTCACTGCCGCCTGTGCCGTCACCCTTTGGGTCACCGCCCTGAATCATAAAGCCGGTAATGATTCTGTGGAAAGTAAGACCGTCATAAAAGCCGTCTTTTGCAAGGTCAACAAAGTTCTTGACTGTAATCGGAGCAAGCTCCTCATAAAGCTCAACTTCAATTTTACCGTAGTCTTTAACATCAATAATAGCTGTGTAGCTTGATTTGTAGTCGGTTGTGTCTGTGCTTGCGGATGTTGTTTCTTCGTTTGAAACTGCAGAAGTTGCTTTTCCAGAAGAACTGCTCTCTGTGTCACCGCCGCAACCGCTCATTAAAAAGCATGTGCAGAGAATAACTGCGGCAACCATAATTGCCGAAATCTTTTTAATTTTTGTCATTTTCAAATTCCTTTCGTAAATAAACTTAATTTATTTTATCATTATTATGTCTGCAAATCAACCTGAATTGACACAAAAATATAAATGTGTTAAAATTTTTTGTATGTGAAATACCGACAAAAGGGGAATGTGGCTTGAAAAATAATGAAATAACCGATATTACTTCAAAACGCAGATTGTTTGAGCTTAATCTCGGTGATGTCCGAAAGTACCGTGACCTTGTTATGCTGTTCGTAAAGCGTGATTTTAAAAATTCCTACAAGCAAACCGTACTCGGACCGTTGTGGATAATAATAAAGCCGTTCCTTTCAACATTTGTTTTTACCGTAATTTTCGGTATGATTGCCAATATCTCAACTGACGGAATGCCTCAATTCCTGTTTTTTATGGCAGGCAACATTTTGTGGTCGTTTTTTTCAAGCTGTCTTAACGGCAGTTCATCAACCTTTATCGGCAACGCAAGGCTGTTCGGCAAGGTGTATTTTCCAAGGCTCGTAATGCCGTGCGCAAACATAATTTACAACACAATCGGTTTTTTGATTAACTTTGTAATGTTCTTTATACTTGTTCTTATATATATGTTTACGGGTTCAAATGTTCACCCGAATTTATGCGCATTGCTTATGCCTTTGATTTTGCTTTCTTCGGCACTTTTAGGCACAGGCTGCGGACTGATTGTTTCATCTGTAACAACAAAATACCGTGACCTCGGTGTGCTTGTTTCATTCGGAGTAACATTGTGGATGTATATTACTCCTGTTGTTTATCCTGTTTCTCAGGTATCGGATTCATTCCGTCCGCTTGCACTCTTAAATCCTGTTGCTCCGCTAATTGAAACATTCCGTTACGGATTCTTAGGCAGCGGAACATTTCCGTGGCAATATCTCATATTGAGCTTTGCTGTTACGGCAGTCGTTCTTCTGTTCGGAATAATCGTCTTTAATAGGGTAGAAAAGAATTTTATAGATACGGTATGATGTCATGACTGAAATGAATGAAAATTGCGTAATAAAAATTGAAAATCTTTCAAAAGAATACCGACTCGGTGCAATCGGTTCGGGAACTCTCCGTCATGATTTGCAGAGTTGGTATGCAAAAAGAGAGGTAAAGAAGATCCGAATCAGAGAATCGGTGCCAAACAATACACAAAAGACGACACATTTTTAGCACTTGACGGTGTGAACCTTGAGGTAAACCGTGGAGAACGCATAGGAATTATAGGCGCTAACGGTGCAGGCAAGTCAACTCTGTTAAAGGTTTTATGCAGAATTACCTCTCCGACAGACGGCAGAGTGCGTTTCAGGGGACGAATTGCCAGTATGCTTGAGGTCGGAACAGGCTTTCATGCTGAGCTTACCGGCAGGGAAAACATCTACCTTAACGGTGCAATCCTCGGAATGACAAAGAAAGAGGTCACTTCAAAAATAGACAGTATTATTGAATTTTCAGAGTGCGAAAAGTTCATTGACACACCCGTAAAGCGTTATTCATCGGGTATGTTCGTAAAGCTTGCGTTTGCTGTTGCGGCACACCTTGATGCAGAAATCATGATTATGGACGAGGTGCTTGCTGTCGGAGATATGCACTTTCAGAAAAAGTGTATCGGGAAAATGCGTGACCTTGCAACCGAGGAGGACAGAACTGTCCTCTATGTTTCACACAATATGAATACTATTCGTGACCTTTGCGACAGGTGCATAGTTCTTGACCACGGCAAAATTGTTTTTGACGGGGATGTTGAAGACGCTGTAAAAATCTATCTCGGAAGTGCAAACGAAAATTTCCGTGCCATTGAATATGTCGGAAACGAACACAAGCATCATGCCGACAGAAACGACCTTTGTCTGCAATTTGCCGGATATAACGGCAAAGAGGATAATATTTTCTATGATGATGAGCAGATTTTGCTTGAACTCACATGGAAAAACAAGGCTGATATTGAAAATCTTTGTCTGCGTGTTGAAGTGAGCGATTACCGAAGATATCCCGTTACCGCATTTGTGGTTGAAAATTTCTATTCGGGAAAAAAGGGCGAAACCCACACGGCAAAATTGAAAATAGACATATCAAAAATTGTCCGTGGCGGATACTATACACGCTATGTTTTTTACAGCCGAAAGAACGATGCCGCCCCCTTTGAAACCTTAGAGGTCGCAGACGGTCTGACTTTCAGAAGAAGAAAACCCGATAAATACCAAAACACCTGGCAAAAAGCCTGGGGCAGTATTGAAATGAATGATATTGAAGTTGTATAAAAACAAATTGAAATTTGCGGTTGGGCAAACAGTTAATATTAAAAGAAATATGTGTTCCGAATGTTGTGAACATCTAATTGAAATGTAATGAAAGGAACAATATGAGCGAAAGATCTGATTATTTTTAAACGCATATTTAGATGAATAACAAAAGGTCAGCACATAATCGTGTTGACCTTTATTCTTTGTCAAAATTAAATTACGGCTCGACAAACGGCATATTAAAATACTCGGCAACTGATTTTGCAAGATTTTTGCCGATTGCATTAATGTTGTCCCTAATCCATTGAGCTTCTTCGGGGTTATCGTGATATGCAACCTCAATCAATGCCGACGGTGATTTTGTCCGTCTGACTTCTGCAAGTGAGGTGGTAGGGATTATGTCAACATCGTTCGATTCGGGATAAATATCCTTGTAATTCTTTTGCAGAATTTCAGCGAAACGCTTGCCGTTACTGCTTGTCGGATAGTAATAAATGTCAGCACCCGTGTATCTGCCCGCCGAACCCTCGGGAGCGGCATTGCTGTGAATTGCAAGGTGCAAATCGTGATTGCCCTTGTTTGAATCTGCAATTGCCTGACTCAGCGTCATATCGGGATCGTTTCGCCTGAAATCTATTCCGCTTGCCCTCAAATAAGGCTCCATGGCGTCTGCAATAAGATTCATATAATATTCTTCATTTCCTCCGTCAATATAAGGGTTGTACTCCTGCAATGACGGTGAAAGATAAACTGACGGCATAAAATCTCTCCTAAAATTAATCTCTTATCATTTTATTCGCAAAACGCGTGCCGTTGACAAATAATTTTCTTTTCAAAATTCAATTTGTATTGTATAATGATTACATATGATTTTGGCGAAAATGTTGGCAAGTGTATAATATCACAATTATTGTGTGTGAGCAGATTGTAACCGTAGGCAGAATGTCAAGTGTAGGGGCGAATATTGTTCTTTTAAAGAACTATTATTTAATGTAAAAGCTTGCTTAATTACTTTATGAAATTATGAAACGGAGAAATTATTATGACGGATGAAATGAGAGCAAAAGTTGAGAAAGTTATGAAAAATCTTGAACGCAACAAGATGAAACCTTATTTTTGCGAAAACAGCGAAGAGGCTCAGGCACTTGTAAAAACACTCATTAAAAAGGGCGAAACAATTTCATGCGGAGGTTCAAAAACTCTCGACGAAACGGGAATTTATCAGATGATTAATTCACCCGATTATAATTTTCTTGACCGTTCCGCACCCGGAATGACTCGTCCCGAGGTTGAAGAGGTTTACCGTCAGACTTTCAGGGCAGACACATTTTTTATGAGCACAAACGCTCTTACCGAAAACGGAGAGCTTTATAATGTTGACGGCAACTCAAACCGTGTTGCCGCACTTCTTTACGGTCCGAAAAGCGTTATCGTTGTATGCGGTATCAACAAAATTGTAAAGAATATTGACGAGGCAATCAAGAGAGTTAAAACAATTGCCGCTCCGCAGAATACAATCAGACTCGGCATTGAAACCCCTTGCGGAAAAACAGGCGAATGTGTTTCATTGAGAAAAGAAAATCCCGAGCTCTGTGACGGTTGTCACGGTGACACAAGAATCTGCTGTAACTATGTGGTATCTGCTCAGCAAAGACATATTGACAGAATCAAGGTTATTATCATCGGCGAAGAATACGGCTATTAATTCCCATAAAGAAAAAAGCCGTATCAAAAAGACACGGCTCGGGAGAACTTCAGAATGTAATCATCTGCAATTGTTCTGACTTTTGTTCTGGCTGTTCTGCTGATTTTTATTCTGATTGTTGTTCTGATTCTTATTCTGGCTGTTCTGCTCGTTCTTGTTCTGATTGTTGTTCCGATTCTGATTGAAATTCATTTCAACACCTCCTTTACAAAACTATTATTAACCCGAAAAGGCTTGTTTATTCATGAATGATTTTTTATTGCGAATGAAATCACTTCTGGGTGATGAATTTGACGAATTTTTAAAATTTTACAACAGTGACGATTTCATAAAGGGACTTCGTGTCAACACCTTAAAATGTTTGCCCGAAAAGCTTTGTTCACTTCTTGATTTTGAACTGAAAAAACTCCGTTTTGCGATGAGGGCTTCTATATTCCGTCCGATGTTAAGTCAATCGGCAACAATCCTCTGCACCATGCAGGAGCGTTCTATGTTCAGGAACCGTCTGCAACTTCGGCAGTTACAATGCTTGATGTTCATGAGGGCGATTATGTCCTTGATTTGTGTGCCGCTCCGGGCGGAAAAAGTACGCAAATCGGCGCTAAACTTAACGGAACAGGACTTTTGTGGAGCAATGAAATTGTAAGAAGCAGAGCGAATATTCTTTTATCGAACATTGAACGAATGGGAATTTCAAACGCAGTTGTATCAAACTGCCGTCCCGATGAACTTTGCAAAAGGCTTGAAAACCGTTTTGACAGGATTCTCGTTGACGCCCCCTGCAGCGGTGAGGGAATGTTCCGCAAGAATGATGCGGAGCGTGAATGGAGCATTGAGCATGTAAAGAGTTGTGCCGCCCGTCAGCTTTTGATTCTTAACAGCGCAAAGGATGCCCTGAAAAACGGCGGATATATGGTTTATTCAACCTGTACTTTTTCAAAGGAAGAAAACGAGGGCGTAATTTCTCGCTTCCTTACAGAAAATCCCGATTTTGAACTTGTTGATTCGGGCGTAACATTCGGCAGACCTACGCTTGATTATGCGAGAAGAATTTTCCCGATGGACGGCGGAGAAGGACATTTTGCCGCCAAGCTTCACAAAAAGGGCGAGCCATATTCTAATTACAATATTCCTAAAAAGAATAATAAATTTGACTCGAAAATTTTTGATTTTTATGACAGTATTTTTATCGACAGACCGTTCGGTGAAAATATTGAGGTTATAAAGGATAAAATTATAGTTCTTCCACAGAATTATAATTTTGATGTAAAAGGCTTGCAGATTCTCCGTGCGGGAGTTATTCTCGGCGAAATTGTCAAGAACAGAATCGAACCGCATCACAGCGCATTTACGGCAGCTAAAAAGGAAAACTGTGAATCCGCAGTTGATTTTGATGTGAACAGTAAAGAAATTGCAGCGTATCTTCACGGTGAGGAAATTGCCGTGTCACAGGATGTCAAAGACTATACAGCTGTCTGTGTAAACGGAATCACAACAGGCTTTGGCAAAGCGTCAAATTCAAGACTGAAAAATAAATATCCGAAAGGGCTTCGCATATTAAGATGAAAAAATTATCAGATATAGGTACAATCAAAGATATACTTTCAAGACACGGCTTTACTTTTTCAAAGTCACTCGGTCAGAATTTTCTTATAAACCCGTCAGTTTGTCCGAGAATGGCAGAGCTTTCGGGCGCCGGAGAGGGAGTTGGCGTAATTGAAGTCGGTCCCGGAATAGGTGTTCTCACAACAGAGCTTTGCTCGCTTGCCGACAAGGTTGTAGCGGTTGAGCTTGACAAGCGACTTCTTCCCGTTCTTGAAGAAACACTCTCCGAACACGACAATGTTAAAGTTGTAAACGATGACATTCTTAAAATTGACTTGCACAAGCTGATTGAAGAAGATTTTCAGGGTATGGATGTTGTTGTGTGCGCAAATCTTCCGTACTACATCACATCTCCCGTAATTATGAAATTGCTTGAGGACAGATTGCCGATTTGTGCAATCACGGTTATGGTTCAAAAAGAGGCGGCTCAGCGAATTTGTGCTGAGGTGGGTTCTCGTGCAAGCGGTGCGGTAACGGTATCGGTCAACTATTACGCAGAACCCGAAATGCTGTTTTCGGTTAGTGCCGGCTCGTTTATGCCTGCTCCAAAGGTTGATTCGGCTGTTTTAAGACTTAACATTCTCAAAGAACCGCCCGTGAAGGTTGATGACGAAAAGAAGTTTTTTAAGGTTGTAAAAGCTGCCTTTTCACAGCGAAGAAAAACACTTTCAAATTCTCTTGCATCCGGACTTTCTTTGCCAAAGGCAGAGGTCAACGCAATTCTTGAAAATTCTTCCGTTCCTCTGAATGCAAGGGCGGAACAGCTTAAACTTGAAGATTTTGCAAACATTGCAAACAATCTTGGTGACTGATTATGAAAAGAAAAATGAACGGTCTTTATAAAACCGCTTTTATATTAATGCTTGTTGCCGCAGTGCTTTTCATTGTTGCAACAATTGTTGCATATGCTCTTGAACGCCCGTATTTCTCCGCAGTCTTTTCATGCAGCGGTGCTTTTCTTGCATTTTTGGGCATAATATTTGCAACCTGCAGTAAACCCAAAAAACGCAAAAGACACCTTGTCACAGATGAAATTGTTGCCGAAAATGATGATATCAACAAAATTTCGGAAAATTCTGTTGACAATGAGGAATAAATTTGATAGAATGGTTGCAGATAAAGGGGAGTAGTTCGCAGATAATCTGTGATATTAATCGTCAGTACATACCGTTTTCGGTATCGGTTATATCTTAAAGGACAAGACTTTTATTGTGGGGTGAGTTGCACCTTGCAATAAAGGTCTTTTTATTTGCCTTTTTCAGTCTGTCTGTATTCTGCAATCCGAACGGAGGAGAAAATTATGAAAAATTGGTATCAGTTGACCGAGAGCGAAACTCTTGACAAGCTCGGTGTCACAAGCGAAGGACTTTCGTCACAACAGGCTGACAGCTTCTTGAAAAACACGGAAAAAATGTGCTTGAAGAAAGCAAAAAGAAATCTGTTTTTCAGGTGTTTTTAAGTCAGTTTGCCGACCTTATGGTAATAATCCTTATAATTGCGGCAATTGTTTCAATGTTTTCGGGAAGTGTTGAAAGCACAATCGTAATTTTTGCGGTAATCACACTTAACGCTATTCTCGCACGGTTCAGCATGTCAAGGCAGAAAAGTCGCTTGAAAGCCTTAAATCGCTTTCGTCACCCTCGGCAAAGGTAATCCGTGACGGAAGAAAAATTGAAATTGATTCAGAAAACATCGTTCCCGGCGACATTGTTGTGCTTGAGGCAGGCGACCTTGTTGTTGCAGACGGTAGAATAATAAATAACTATTCTTTACAGGTAAATGAAAGCTCGCTCACGGGTGAATCTACAAATATTGACAAAAGTGTGGAGACAATTGAAAAGGAAGTTCCGCTTGCCGACCGCACTGATATGGTCTTTTCGGGTAGCCTTGTAACATACGGCAGAGCAATTGTCGTTGTTACGGAAACAGGCATGAACACAGAAATCGGTAAAATTGCTACACTTATGAATCAGGCAAAGAGCAAGAAAACTCCCCTCCAGTCAGCCTTGATAAATTTTCGAGCAGACTTGCCGTTATTATTATGGCAATCTGTGTAGTAGTTTTCGGCTTGAGTATGTTCAACGGAATGTCGGTTCTCAACTCTCTTATGTTTGCCGTTGCACTTGCAGTAGCCGCAATCCCTGAGGCACTCGGCTCAATCGTTACAATTGTTCAGGCAATGGGTACGCAAAAAATGGCAAAAGAAAATGCCGTTATCAAGGATTTGAAGGCTGTTGAAAGCCTCGGTTGTGTGTCTGTAATCTGCTCCGATAAGACGGGTACGCTCACACAGAATAAAATGACTGTTCAGAAAATCTATGTGAACGGCGAAGTATTCTTGAGGATCAGCTCGACCTCAATATTGAAAGCCACCGTCATCTCCTTTACGATATGGTTCTAAACAACGATTCGAGTATCGTTGACGGAAAGGGAATAGGCGACCCGACCGAGTACGCTTTGCTTGAAACATTTCAGCATATCGGACTTGACGAAAATGTGCTTAGGGATGTCCTTACAAGGGTTGAGGAGGTTCCGTTTGATTCCGACAGAAAGATGATGAGCACAAAGTACAAAATGCACGGTGTAAATCATATTCTCACAAAGGGTGCGCTTGATTCGATTCTTGACCGTTGTGTAAGTATCGCAACAAAAGACGGTATTCGTCCGATTACAGATGAAGATAAGGCTGAGATTTCAAGAGTTAACCGTGAATATTCCGAACAGGGGCTCCGTGTTCTCACCTTTGCATACAAGGAATCTGATGAGGCTCTCACGGTTGACACAGAGAATGATTATACATTCATCGGACTTGTTTCAATGATAGATCCTCCGAGAGAGGAATCAAAACAGGCTGTTGCCGATGCAATCCGTGCAGGAATCAAGCCTGTTATGATTACGGGCGACCACAAAATCACAGCAAGTGCAATCGCAAAGCAGATTGGTATTTTCAATGACGGCGACATCGCAGTTACAGGTCTTGAGCTTGACGCAATGAGCGATAAGGAGCTTGACGAAAAAATTGAGAAAATTTCTGTTTATGCACGAGTTTCTCCCGAAAACAAAATCAGAATTGTTGAGGCTTGGCAAAGAAAAGGCAACATTGTTTCCATGACAGGTGACGGTGTAAACGACGCACCCGCTCTCAAAAAAGCGGATATCGGTGTTGCAATGGGTATCACAGGTACCGAAGTTTCAAAAGACGCCGCATCTATGATTCTTCAGGATGATAACTTTGCTACAATTATCAAGGCGGTTGCAAACGGCAGAAATGTTTACCGCAACATTAAAAATGCAATTCTTTTCTTGCTTTCGGGTAATATGGCAGGCATTTTTGCCGTGTTGTTCTGTTCAATCATGCTCTGCCCGTACCGTTTGAGGCGGTCCATCTTCTGTTTATCAACCTTCTTACAGACTCACTTCCCGCAATTGCAATCGGTATGGAGAAGCCAGAAAAAGATTTACTCAGGCAGAAACCCCGTGATCCGAAACAGGGAATCCTTACAAAAAGCTTTTCTGCTCTTATGCTCGGACAGGCGCTTTGATTGCCGTTGTAACGCTCATTTCATTCTACATCGGACTTCAGACAAGTCCTGCCGTTGCAAGCACAATGGCATTTGCAACACTCACGCTTGCAAGACTGTTCCACGGCTTTAATTGCAGAAGTACACATTCAATCTTTAAACTCGGACTTTTTTCAAATACGGCAAGCATAGGCGCTTTCTTTATCGGAACATTACTGCTCGCATTTGTATTGTTTGTTCCGTTTATGCAGCCGCTTTTCAGCGTTACCGCACTCACAGGCGCACAGGCAGGCTTTATAGCCCTCCTCGCATTCATCCCGACATTTATAATTCAGTTTGTAAAAGTTATTGTTGAAAATGTGAGAAAGTAAATTTAATAACATTGAACACGGCAGATCGATTTTGTCGTGTTCTTTTACTTTTATCGAATAAAATTCATTGACAAAGAAATAATAATGTAGTACAATGTACTATACAAGGAGGTCAGTATTATGGCATTCTCAATCAGATTAACAGAACAGGAAAAGAAAATAGTAGACAGCTATGCTCGGTTGCACTCAATATCACTCGGAGAGGCTTTTAAACAGGCTTTGTTTGAAAAAATCGAAGAAGAATATGACCTTGCCGTTTTTGATGACGCTTATGATGAATACAAAAAGAGCGGTGAAGAAAGCAGACCAATCTCTGATTTTTGGAAGGAACTTGACATATGAGTTATGTTGTAAGAACCACTCCGAGATTTGAAAAAGAATTTAAAAAACTCGACAGATATACCATGAAGATGATTAAAGCGTGGATTGAAAAGAATTTGTCGGGTTGTGAAAACCCCAGAGTAAAGGGAAAAGCTCTCACGGCAAATCGCAAAGGTCAATGGCGGTATCGTATCGGAGATTACAGACTGCTCTGCCTTATAGAAGACGAAGAACTTGTTATTCTTGCTTTGTCTATAGGTCACAGGCGAGAGGTTTATGACAACACTTAAAATTTAAAACACTTAAATAATCAAACTCGGTCATAATCTTTGAATAATTATGACCGAAAATTATTTATTTTGAATTATTTTGATTGAAATTACAAAAATTCCTTGACAAAGTTTGACAGATTTCTTATAATTAAACCATAACATAATGTTTCACAGGGTATTACAGGATATATAAAAAATAAGGTTAAGAAGGGTGACAGAAATTATGAACATTTGGCACGACATTTCTCCGAAGAGAATTACAAAGGACAAGTTCTATGCAGTAATCGAAATTTCAAAGGGCGGCAAAAACAAGTATGAGCTTGACAAAGAAACAGGTATGCTCAAGCTTGACCGTGTGCTTTTTACATCAACTCACTATCCTGCCAACTACGGCTTTATTCCGAGAACCTTTGCAGATGACGGCGATCCGCTTGATGTTCTTGTTTTGTGCAGTGAAACAATTCAGCCGATGACGCTCGTTGAATGCAAGCCTATCGGCGTTCTCAATATGGTTGATAACGACAGCTGTGACGAAAAAATTATTGCAGTTCCAGTTAACGATCCCAACTACAATTGCTACAGCGACATCAGCGAACTTCCAAAACACTATTTTGAAGAAATTCAGCACTTTTTCCAGGTTTACAAAACACTTGAGGCTGACAAGGTTACTTCGGTAACCGAAACTGACGGTGTTGACAAGGCAAAGGAAATCATTGAAAAGGCTATCACAAGCTATATTCGTGATTTTCAGATGGCGTAAATTTATAAAGACTGCAAAACTAAAAGCTTTACCAAAAAACGGTAAAGCTTTTTCTTTTGAATGTGTAATTTAATTCTGAAAAGGAATATTAACAAAATTCATTCCTGTATAATAAAAATACGGCGGATTAAAGTTTAAAATCCTTTGCCGAAAAATCTGTCTTAAAAACCGTGACATTCGGCATACGCAACAACGGGTCATACTTGAATGATCTGCATTTTCCGTCCTTGACTTGCTTTGACTTTTTGCAGAACATAATATCGTTTTCAATTCCGTTGTATTCGCAATATGAACAGTTGACAGGAATATTCTTGCCAAACAAACTTTTTTTCATAATCAACACCTCTGAATGAATATAGTATATCATTAACTCAGCCGTGTTTCAAGCATAATATTTTGTCGGAAAATATTGACAAAGCAATTAATCGGTTAAAAATAATCTTATTATAAAATATGGAAGGAACACTTATGAAATTTTTTTCAAAAACAATGAAGCTCAACAATATTGATACGGTTCCGTATCTTACATATAATTCTTTATCAGAAATTAGTTTCATCAATCACGCATTCACAACCCGACTCGGCGGTGTGTCAACGGGTGAATTTACATCAATGAATATGGCATTCAACAGAGGTGACAATCCCGACAGCGTAACCGAAAATTACAAAAGATTCTGCAAAAGTGCAGGCTTTGATTATGAAAACCTTGTAGCCTCGGCACAGGATCACCACACGGTTGTAAGAGCCGTAACATCTGCTGAAAAGGGCATAGGCATCTACAAGCCCCGTGATATGGAGAGCGTTGACGCCTTGATTACAAATGAAAAGGGAGTAACCCTCGTAACCTACTATGCCGACTGCACACCCCTGTTTTTTGTCGATACAAAGAATAAGGCAATCGGACTTGCCCATGCCGGATGGAGGGGAACTGTCGGCAGAATAGGGGAAAAGGTTGTTGAGAAAATGACTGAGCTTTACGGTACAAACCCTGCCGATATCAAAGCCGCAATCGGTCCAGCAATTTCAGTTTGTTGCTATGAGGTTGACTACCCATGTGCAGAACATTTTCTGAATCTTGCAGACCTTGACAGCTCAAAGTTCGTTTTTGAAAAAGGAAACGGAAAATGTATGGTCGATCTCCTTGAAACCAACCGTCAGATTCTTACTGCTTCAGGTGTAAAGAATGAAAACATAACAGTTTCGGATGTCTGCACCAATTGCAACAGCGACCTCTTATGGAGTCACCGTGCCACCAAAGGTCACAGAGGCACAATGAGTGCATTTATGTGTATAAAATAAGAATACTATTTTTGATTTTGCAAAGCAAAAGACGGTTATTGACCGTCTTTATCTATCTAGATTTATCTTTCCGCTTTTTGCAAACCATACATCGTTTACCTTAAATTCCTTGCCGTTAAGGTAATTAAGAATGCCTGCATCGGTTTCAAAATTGAATTTCAGCTTATAGCTGTAAAGCGCCTGATACTTAATGCTGTCGGGTGCTTTTTTGCCTTTGCCGTATTTTGTATCGCCAACAAGTGGATGTCCGATTGATGCCATATGCGCTCTTATCTGATGAGTTCTGCCCGTCAGCAGTTCAACCTCGGCAAGGCTGAATTTGCCGTTGAAGTCAAGAATTTCATATTTTGTCTTGATTTCTTTTGAACCCTCAACTTCATTTTTGAAAACAGTAACCTTGTTTTTACTTTCATTCTTGTTATATAACCGTGAAGGGTGTCGCTGTCCCTTTTTGGCTTTCCGTATAAAAGGCAGAGATAATATTTTTCAAGCTCTCTTGTCTTCATTTTTGCGTTTAGCATTCTTAGACTTTCGGCATTTTTAGCCGCAATAACAATTCCGCCCGTGTTTCTGTCAATTCTGTTTGCAAGTGCAGGCGCAAAGGCTTTTTCTTCATCGGGATTGTATTCACCTTTGTCATAGAGGTAGTGCTGAACTCTTGCAACAAGTGAATCAAAGTGATAATTCTTGTCAGGGTGTACGATTATGCCCGGCTTTTTATCTATAAGTATAAGGTTTTCATCCTCATAAACAATGTCAAAGGTTTTCGGTGCTTTCATGAACTCATAGCTTTTTTGCTCCGATGCCTCAAAAAATTCGTCCTTAATATAAAAGGTAAGCACATCGCCCTCTTTGAGCATAGTCTGAATATCGCACTTTTTGCCATTTATCTTAATACACTTTTTTCTTATATATTTGTACATAAGCGACTTTGGCAGAGTTTTGAATCTTTTTTGTAAAAATTTATCGAGTCGCTGATTTGCGTCATTCTTTTTAATTTCAAGTGTTCTCATAGTCTGTAAAATTCTCCGTAATTGTTTTCTCAGTTTATCTTATATCAATTTTAAAAATAATTCAACCGCTTTTGCACATAATTTGATTTTGTGTATATTCTGATATAGGGTGATACAGTGAATTGTTACACACAGAGAATAAAATCTGCAGTATGCTTTGGACTGGGACTGCTGTGTGCATCACTTCTGCCGAGTGAATGGGTACTCGTCATTGCGGCAGGCGCACTCGTAGTTGTCAGTATTTGTTGTGTTCGGAGGTAATTATGAAAGTTGTACTTATTGAGAAACCAAAATTCATATCGGCAATTTTGAGAAAAATTTACGGAATCAAAAAGGAAACCAAGCCGGAATAATAGTCATATGTTTGGACTCTGTTCCAAAATCATGCTATTGGTACTAGTTTACAATAAATTCGAGCCAAAGATGTGCATAGTTACAAAAAACTTTGCACATCTTATTTTTAAAATAAAATTATGATTAATCTTACTGGTAATATTTTTCCGCACTCCCTAATATAATTGAACTATAAAACATAAAGGAGAGAAAAATATGGAGTTTAATCAGGAAAACCGCTCGTTTTGCACGCCGTCGGCTGTGCTTGACACGGTTGCCGAACAGCTTGCAGATGTTGACCTCACTCTGCCCGATTATTGTCCGGATATAGAAAAAATTCTGAAATGTACACTCACACCAAAAATTCAGAGCAGAACCCTTTCGGGAGGTCAGCTTCAGATTGACGGATTTTGTACGGTGAATGTGATGTATGTGGAAAGCATAAAGAAAAGCGTGCGCTGTTGCGAACAAAGCGTGAATTTTTCACAGAACTTTTCGGTAAAAGACGCTCCCGACAATCCGGTTATCATCACAAAAACCAAGCCGGAATACATAAACTGCAGGGCATTAAGCCCCCGCAGACTTGTTATGCACGGAGCGTTTTCATTGTATGCAAAGGTATTTTCAAAAACTCAGACGAGCATTTTCACGCCTTCCGATAATGTTGAAACCGACCGAAAGACCGTTACCTGTGCCGATCTTAAATCGTTCTGCCAGGAGCAGTTTTCTGTTTGCGAAGAAATTCGGTAGGCGAAAAACCGCAGATTGAATCCGTTCTCCGCAGTGATGTAAGCGTCGGAGTGATTGACGCTAAGGCTGTAACGGGAAAGCTTATGCTCAACGGTGAACTTAATCTCAAGCTTTTGTACCTTTCAAACGCAGAGAGCGGAGAAGTTGAAAAGCTTGACTATCTGTTGCCGTTCAACAAAATTTTAGATTGTGACGGAATTGACGAAAACACAATCAACTGTGTTTCCTGCGATGTTATGTCGTATGATATCAGACTGAAAAACGATATGCTTTCCGAAAAGCCGTCTGTGATACTTGAAGTTAAGCTCTGCGTTACGGAGGAGGGCTATATAACCCGTGAGGAGGAAATTGTATGTGACGCTACTCAACAGAATTTTCCTCGTTGCCGGAGTTTGAACAATTAAAAATTACGGGCGAGGTTGTTCCGATTAATGAACCTCATATGGAAAAAATGTCCGTTAAGATTGATGACGGAAAAATCTCACGAATTCTCGATATTTTCACAGAACAAATAACTGCCGAGGCTTCACACGATGACAGAGGTATTGTTATAGGCGGAAAAATCAACATATGCATATTGGCACTTAACGGGGAAGATATGCCTGTGTTTATTGAGCGTTCAGCCGATTATGAGCATATTATTCCGCAGACAGACTGCACCTGTGCCAAAATTTTCGGTACAAGGACAGCAAGTATAAGCTACAGACTTGCCGAGGATGATGTCATAGAAATTCGTTGTGAGCTGAAAATCTGCGGTGCTGTTTTTTCGGAAAACAGAGTAAACACCGTAAAAAATGTAAATGTTTTTGAGGATAAACCTATACCTCCCGAAAATTGTGCGCTGACATTATACTTTGCCGACAAGGGAGAAAAGCTCTGGGATATTGCTAAATCCCACAACACAAAGCTTGATTTGCTGCTTTCGGAAAATTCGGCTGAAAATCAGGTGCTTGACGCACCTAAAATGCTGTTGATTCCGAGAATATAGGGAGGTATAAAAAATGGAAGAGAGAAATGTTTATCAGGATATTTCCCGAAGAACCGACGGCGATGTCTACATCGGAGTAGTCGGTCCCGTCAGAACGGGAAAATCAACATTTATAAAAAGGTTTATGGATTCGCTTGTCCTGCCCAATATCCGTGACGAGGCAGTTTACAGGCGTACCGTTGACGAACTTCCTCAATCTGCGGCAGGAAGAACCATAATGACCACAGAACCCAAATTTATTCCCGAGGAATCCGTTGAAATCAATCTCGGAGGCAACACAACCTTCAATGTGAGAATGATTGACTGCGTAGGCTATATTGTAAACAGCGCAATCGGTTACAGCGAAGAGGACGAACCGAGAATGGTAAAAACTCCGTGGTCAAACGAGGCGATTCCTTTTGATGATGCCGCAGAAATAGGCACTAAAAAGGTAATTACCGACCATTCAACAATCGGTCTTGTTATCACTACTGACGGAACAATCAGCGATATTCCGAGAGAAGATTATATTGAAAGTGAAAAAAGAGTAATTAATGAGCTGAAAGCAATCAATAAACCGTTCATTATACTTCTCAATTCAGTTGACCCTACGGCAGATGAAACAATTCGCCTGTCAAACGAAATGACCGCCGAATACAAGGTTCCCGTAATTCCCGTTAGCTGTATGGAGCTTGACGAAACCGAAATCAAAAGGATACTTGCACAGCTTTTGTTTGAATTTCCAATCCGTGAAATCAAGGTTGACATTCCAAAATGGGTTGTAAAGCTCGATAAAGACCATTGGCTGAAATCGGTTGTATTTGATTCAATAAAGAAAAATGCCGCAAAAATTGAGAAAATCAGGCAAATTCAGCAGATAATCTCTGATATTGAGCAATGCGAGTACATCACATCTGCAAAGGTTACGAGTCTTGACCTCGGCAAAGGATATGCGGAGATGGCCGTATCTATCGAAAGCGAACTTTTCTACAAGGTTATCTCGGAAGAAACAGGGCTTGATATAACCGAGGAGTACGAACTTCTGAACTGCATAAAAACTCTTTCGCAAAAACAAAAAGAATTCGACAAGATTGCACAGGCTTATGAACAGGTTCAGGAAACGGGCTACGGAATTGTTATGCCGACAATTGACGAACTTACCCTTGATGAACCGCAGATTATTAAGCAGAGCGGAAAATACGGTATCAAGCTGAGAGCAAGCGCACCGTCAATTCATATGATGAAGATTTTTACGCAGACGGAGGTAACTCCGATTGTCGGTTCGGAACAGCAGTCCGAAGAGCTTGTGTCTTACCTTCTCAGAGAATTTGACGAAAATCCGGAAAAAATCTGGGAGAGTAACATATTCGGAAAATCAGTTCACGAACTCGTTAACGAGGGACTTCACAACAAACTGTACAGAATGCCTGCCGATGCCAGAAGGCGGATAGGGGAGACAGTTGAAAAAATTATCAATGACGGCTGTAACGGATTAATATGTATAATTCTGTAACGACAAATAACGATAAAATCGCAAAGCTTTAATTCACAAATAAACAGGTTCACAAATAAATAAATTGGTAATATCGCCAAAAAATTATTCGCCCCATATTTGTTATTGAAAATGTTTCGGGAATAAAGTATAATATTCCTATATGCAAATGACAAATATGGGGGTTGTTTTATGAATCTTTCCGATGTAGCTTTATTGGCTAAAGAGGAGCTTTCCCTTGCCGAAAAAGGTATTGCCTCTGCAAAAGTTGTTCTTACAGGTTTTGTTGTTGTATTCGCAATGCTGATTCTCTTGATTTTCATAATCAAGATTTACGGCGCAATCATTCAGAAAGCTCAAAATGCCGGCAAAAAGAGCAAAGAGAAAAAGGCTGAAACCGTAGCAGAAACTCCTGCTCCCGTTGTTGCCGCTCCTGTTGCTCCTGCTCAGACAGACGGTGTTTCCGATGAGGTTGTTGCCGTAATTTCCGCAGCGGTTGCCACAATGTACGGCTCTTCCGAAAAAGCAAGAATCAAGAGTATTAAAAAGTCATCAGACGGCGGTCGTTCCGCATGGGCAAAAGCCGGTGTACTTGATAATACCCGCCCGTTTTAAGGCAAAGTTTTAAGGGAAAGGATGTTATCTAATGGAAATTTTACAAGGCTTTGTAGATGCCGTTGTCGGTATCTTTGAAGACTCGGGTCTGTTAACTCTTAACTGGCAGAACTATGTAATGATTGGTATTTCAATCGTTTTGCTTTACCTTGCAATCAAAAAGCAGTATGAGCCGCTTTTGCTCCTTCCTATCGCATTCGGTATGCTGCTTGTTAATCTTTATCCGAGCATTATGGCTCCGCCTACAACACAGCTTTTGACAGAGGCTCAATGTACCGCACAGAATATTGCGGTGTCGGGACACGCCAAAACGGTGATTGACGGAGTAACTTATATTGAGAATCCGACATACGGCGGACTTCTTTATTACCTCTATCAGGGTGTTAAGCTCGGCATTTATCCGCCTCTTATCTTCCTCGGCATCGGTTGCATGACCGACTTTGGTCCGCTCATCTCTAACCCGAAGAGCCTTATCCTCGGTGCTGCCGCACAGATTGGTATCTTTTTAACATTTACAGGTGCTATTTTCCTCGGATTTACAGAGGCAGAGGCAGGTGCTATCGGTATTATCGGCGGTGCCGACGGTCCTACGGCTATTTATGTAACAACAAAACTTGCTCCGCATCTTCTCGGTTCAATCGCAATTGCCGCATATTCATATATGGCTCTTGTGCCGATTATTCAGCCGCCTATTATGAAGCGCTCACAACCAAAAAGAGCGTTCGGTAGTTATGGAACAGCTTCGTCCCGTTTCAAAGCTTGAGAAGATTATGTTCCCGGTAATTGTTGTTATTATCATCGCAATCTTCCTTCCCGACGCAGCTCCGCTCGTTGGTATGCTTATGCTCGGTAACCTCTTTAAGGAGTCCGGCGTTGTTGAAAGACTCAGCAAAACAGCTCAGAACGAGCTTATGAATATTATCACAATCTTCCTTGGTACAACTGTAGGTGCAACCGCATCCGGTCAGAACTTCCTTACTTTTGACACAATCAAGATTATCGTTCTCGGTCTTCTTGCGTTCTGTATGGGTACTGCATTCGGTGTACTTTTCGGTAAGATTATGTACAAGGCAACAGGCGGTAAGGTTAACCCGCTCATCGGTTCAGCAGGCGTATCCGCCGTTCCGATGGCTGCCCGTGTATCTCAGAAGGTTGGTCAGGCTGAAAATCCCGGCAACTTCCTCCTCATGCACGCTATGGGCCGAATGTTGCAGGTGTAATCGGTTCAGCAGTTGCAGCCGGCGTACTTCTTAATGTTGTAGCTGATAACCGTAACTTAATAAACTATGATAAAGGAAGTCTTTACGGCTTCCTTTATTTTTGCTGTTAAAGAATCCGACAATGAAAAATTTGTATAATATTAAATAAATTATTTCAATCAATATTTTATGATAGAATTATTGCTGAGAATACATAAGATATAATGAAATATGAATATGTAAATCAGTGCCGTAAAAACACCTTTTTTGCTTTACGGTATGTTTTCTTAATACTTAATACGAATTAAAGGGGCTATATAAATGGCAAAGAATGTAACCATTCAGCGAATTGTCGGCGTCCTTTTGCACAGAATCAAGTTTATTATTCTTGCTACTGTTGTAATGGGACTGCTGTTCTTTATGTATTCACGCTTTGTAATTGCGCCGATGTACAGCACATCTACCATGATTTATGTACAGAACTACAGTTCGTCACAGCGAGCAAATGCCAATGCCGACACCAAGAGTACGACACCTAAAAAGCTGACGATGATACTGCCAAAAAGACAACCAATGAGGAGAACCAGAAGATATATCCTGCTGATATTTCCGCCTCTGCAAATCTTGCTGAAATCTGCGTTACACTCTTTAAAAATTCCGATGAGATGACAGCACTCTATGACGGTTGCACGGTTAATGTTGATGTAACCGACGGTACTTTCTTTATCACAATTACAGTGGACGGTACAGACGCACAGAAGTGTGCCAATGTTGCCAATCAGCTTGCCGAAAAAGCGGCTGAGGTTTATAATTCAAAATTCAGCTACGGTCAGATCGGAACACTTCGTCAGGCGAAGGTTCCTTCGGCTCCGTATGCACCGAGTAACACAAAGAATATGCTTATAGGCGCGGCAATCGGATTAATTGCTTCCTGCCTTATTTCTATTCTTATTGAACTTATCGACACAACAATCAAGTCTGAGGACGATATTCAGGATATCTACGGTATTCCTATATTTGCCGAAATTCCCGACTTTGAGAACCAGGGTTAAGGAGGAACTATGGCTTCTGATTTTAAATTATTTAAAAAGAAAGACGATAAAAAAAATAACGGACAGAATTTTTCTCTTTCCGATAAGAGCAAGTTTGCAATTGTTGAGTCGTATAAGGCTGCAAGAACTAATATTATGTTCTCGCTTTCCGCAAAAGAAAAAAAATGCTTTGCCGTAACCAGTTACTCAAAGGGTGAGGGCAAGAGCACCGTTTCCGCAAATCTTGCAATTTCCTTTTCAAAAATGGAAAAAAGAGTTCTCCTTATCGACTGCGACCTTCGCCGTCCTAATGTTCACAACATTTTTAAGCTTGACAATAAAAAGGGACTTACCAATGTAATCGGTAAAATGATTGAAATTGACGAGGCTGTTAAGCATGATGTTCTTCCGAATCTTGACATTCTTCCGGCAGGTACGGTTGCGCCAAACCCCTCTGAGCTTATGTGCAGTACCAGATTTCAGGAACTTTATGAGCAGTTTGTCAGAGATTATGATTATGTAATTTTTGATACGCCTCCTATCGGTGTGGTTGCCGATGCTCTGCTTCTCAAGGATATGATTGCCGGCTTTATTGTAGTTGTTCGTGAACGCTCAACAACTCATGGTGACCTTCAGCACCTTCTTGACAGCGTAAAGCTTGCCGATTCAACTGTACTCGGTCTGATTGAGGTAGGTTGTACTTATGATTCAAAGAGAAGAAAGAAAGGTTATTACTACTACCAGTATTATTAATCCCAATTTTGTGCTTTGGCACAAAACTACACATTCTCAATAAAAATAACACAAAATCACAGACTTGCAAACTTTCACCAAAAATGACTGTTGCAGGTCTGTTCTTTTTTGTGAAAATAAAAATGCAAGATTGCAAAAAACATCTTGCATTTCTTGGGCGAATAGAGTAAAATATATTAGAAATTTAAATTGCATTTGCAATAATATTTTAAGGAGTTATTCAAAATGGGTTATCTTGAACTGAGTAAGCAGGAACTTGAAAAAGAGTATGGCAATCTCGTAAAGAGATTTGAGGAGTTTAAAGGTATGGGACTTAACCTCAATATGGCAAGAGGTAAGCCCAGCAAAGAACAGCTTGATTTTTCCTTACCTATGCTCGATACAATCAACAGCAAATCCGATTTTATCGGTGAGGATAAGATGGATTGCCGCAACTACGGACTTCTCAACGGTATTACAGAGTGCAGAAAGCTTTTTGCGGATATTCTCGGTGTAGATGCAGAGAATGTTATTGTAGGCGGTTCTTCAAGCCTTAATATGATGTTTGATACAATTTCATGCTTTATGACAGCTCCCGCTGTTGAGGGATGCAAACCATGGTATGAAGTAAAGAACAGAAAATTCCTCTGTCCGGTACCGGGTTATGACCGTCATTTCGGCATTACTCAGTATTACGGCTTTGAGCTTATTCCGATTCCGATGGACGACAACGGTCCCGATATGGATATGGTTGAAAGACTCGTTTCTGAGGATGACTCAATCAAGGGTATTTGGTGCGTTCCGAAATATTCAAACCCTGCCGGCACCACATACAGCGATGAGGTTGTTAAGCGTTTTGCCGCTTTAAAGCCTGCCGCTAAGGATTTCAGAATTATGTGGGATAATGCTTACTGCATCCATGAAATCAGCGACACACCTGATGTTTTGCTCAACATTATGGATGAATGCAAAAAGACAGGTAATGAAGACCTCCCGATTCTTTTCTGCTCAACATCAAAGATTACTTTCCCCGGTGCAGGCGTAGCGCAATGGCTGCATCTGAGAACAACCTCAAGGTTCTCCGTGAAAAATATAACTACGAAATCATTAGCTATGATAAGCTTAATATGCTCCGTCATGTAAGATTCTTCAAGAACTATGACGGCGTGCTTAAACATATGGAAAAGCACAAGTCTGTCCTTAAACCAAAATTCGAGATTGTTCTTGATACTCTCGACAAAGAACTTGCGCCTGCTGATATCGCATCATGGAAAAAGCCGCACGGCGGTTACTTTGTAAGCGTTGATGTTTTTGAAGGCACGGCAAAGAGAACCGTCGCTCTCTGTAAGGAGGCAGGAGTTGTTCTTACAGGTGCAGGTGCAACATATCCGCTCGGAATTGATCCAAAGGATTCCAACATCAGAATTGCACCGACCTTCCCTCCGAACCACGAGCTTGAAGTTGCTATGGATGTTTTTTGTATCTGTGCAAGGCTTGCAGCTTGCGAAAAGATTCTGAACAAGTAATCATCATTTGAAAATTTGGTTTGTCAGTTGGATTTTGGAAGAATTTTGTATGCAGTTTATGACATTAGAATGTATTTTTTGATAAATTCAATTCTTTTTTTATTAAATATTTCCGTATCCATTGACATTTTCCTAAAAAAATTCTATAATAACTCTGTTACGGTCTGTGATTGGATGTTCGTGACAGAGTTATTTTGACTTTTGAGCAAAATAAAATCACAGACAATTATTTAACGGAGGTTTCAAAGGCATGAAAAGAGTTCCAAAGCCTGTATTCTTTGTCGTAGCTTTGCTGATACTTGCCTTTTCGTTTACTGCGATTTTTGGTATTTCCTACTACACCGGCGATAACAAAACAACAGTATTAAAGGGCATCAGCGATATACGATGGGGAATTGACATCCGTGGCGGTGTTGAAGCAACATTCAAACCGGCAGGAGATGTTGACGCAACTGACGAGCAGCTTGAGTCTGCAAAGTCAATCATTGAATTAAGAATGGTATCTCAGGGTATCACAGATTATGAGCTTTATGCGGATGCAAAAAGCGACAGAATCATTGTTCGTTTCCCATGGAAGGAAGATTCCAACCAGAACGCAATTGAGGCAATCGAAGAGATTTCTTCAACAGCACAGCTTACTTTCCGTCCCGGAAAGGAATATTCAACAACAGATGTTGATTCAAACGGCGAGTATGTTTACAAAACTCCTACGGGCGACACAGCTAAGACAATCCTTATGGACGGTTCTTATGTTGAAAGTGCAACAGCAGGTATGACAACAGATCAGTCAACCGGTAAGAATTCATATGTTGTACAGCTCAAGCTCAAGAGTGACGGTGACAAGAACGGTAAAGAGCTTTTCGGTAACATCACCAAAGAATATCTCAACCAGACAGTATCAATCTGGATGGACGATATTATGCTTTCGTATCCGACCGTAAATGCAGAGATTACAGACGGCAACGCTGTTATTTCAGGTGACTTTACAGCTAAAGAGGCTCAGGACCTTGCATCAAAATTAATGCAGGTGCTCTTCCGTTCCAGCTTGAAACATCAAACTACGGCACAATCAGCGCAACCCTCGGTGAGAACTCACTTGTTGCAATGGCATATGCGGGTGTTATCGCATTTATCATTATTGCAATCATTATGATTCTCTTCTACCGCTTGCCCGGTTTTGTTGCAGTTATCTCACTTCTCGGTCAGATGGGTCTTGCCATTGCGGCTGTATCAGGTTACTTCCCTGTATTCTCTTCATTCACAATGACGCTCCCAGGTATTGCGGGTCTTATCCTTTCAATCGGTATGGGCGTTGACTGTAATGTTATTACTGCCGAGCGTATCAAAGAAGAACTTAAAGCGGGCAGAACTCTTGACGGTGCTCTTGAAAGGGGTACAAAGAATTCACTTTCCGCTATCGTTGACGGTAATATGACCGTTATTATCGTATCAATTATCCTTATGCTTGTATTTGGTCCTGCAAATATTCTCTCAATCATCTTCGGTGAGTCTACAACAGGTACTATCTACTCATTCGGTTACACACTTCTTGTAGGCGTAATCGCTAACTTTATCATGGGTGTATTCTGTACAAGAATTATGCTCAGAAGTGTTGCAGGCTTTAAGTTCCTGCGTAAAAAATGGTTGTTTGGAGGTGCTAAGAATGACTGATAAAACTCAGACAAAGGCAGTTTCAAATGCCCCCCTTACAGATGGGGAATTTGCCGAAAAGTATAACAGAGGCCACAAGATTATTGACTTTGTAGGTCACAAAAAGATTTTCTTCGGAATTTCTCTTGCAATTATTATTATCGGTATCGTATGTAACTTTATTTTCGGTACACAGCTTGACATTCAGTTCTCTGGCGGTGCCACACTTAAATTCAGCTACAGCGGTGAAATCAATCAGTCTGAACTTACTGATTTTATTCAGGTTGAAACAACAGAGGACAGAATCACTACTACATATGCTCAGGATCTTATGGGTGACAGCGGCACAACTGTAACTGTTCAGTTCTCGGGTAATGATTCAATCAAAACCGATATTCAGAAGAACCTTGAATCAGACCTTCAGAAGAAGTATCCGGACAATAACTTCAAATGTCTTGAATCAAATTCAGTTGATGCTTCAATGGGTTTCAGCTTCCTTCTCAAGTGTCTTACTGCTGTTGCAATTGCAGCCGTGCTTATGGTTCTTTATGTAACAATCAGATTTAAGAAAATCGGCGGTCTTTCGGCAGGTGTTATGGCTCTCGTAGCCCTCTTCCACGATGTTGCAATGATTTACTTTATGTATGTAATCTTCCAGATGCCGATTGACGCAAGCTTCATCGCAGTTGTTCTTATGATTCTCGGTTACTCACTTAACGATACAATTGTTATCTATGACCGTGTTCGTGAGGAAAAGAAGCTTGTCGGAAGCAAAACAGATGTTGGCAAGATATTCAACCTCAGCTGCACAAAGTGTATTAAGAGAACAATTATGACTTCTGTAACAACACTTTCGGCTATTCTTGTTGTTTATGCTGTTGCCTGTGCGTTCAATATCACATCTGTTCAGGGCTTTGCTCTTCCGATGATTATCGGTATCATATCAGGTTGTTATTCTTCAATCTGTATCGCAGGTCCGCTTTGGGTTATGTGGCAGCGTCATAAAAAGGCAAAGAAGCTTGCCGCTAAAGCTGCATAAAACAGCCTTCGGATAAATTTATCGATTCTGCAAATAATTATAAAGGGGTTGCATAAAGATGTTTTATGCAATCCCTTTTGTGTATTAAGACTTTTTAAGCGTTATTTGGAGTGATATATGAAAAAACTTGTTTCAATTTTTCTTTCTGCCGTGATAATTTGCGGCTTGTTATTAATTTCCGCTTGTGACAGAACTGAAGATGTCAGAAAATCTGACGGTAAAATCAGCGTTGTAACAACGATTTTTCCTTACTATGATTTTGTAAGACAGCTTGCAGGAGATAAAGTTGATATTCGCCTGTTGCTTTCGCCCGGAAGCGATCCGCACAGTTATGAACCCAAACCGTCAGATATTACAGCAATTGAAAATTGCGATATTTTTATCTGCAACGGCGGTGAAAGCGACGAATGGGTTGACGGAGTTCTTTCGTCAATTGAAAACAAAGATGTAAAAGTGATGAAGATGATGGAGTATGTTCCTCTCAGACATGAACAATCTATGGATCATGACCATGATCACGACAGTCATGAAGATATGGATGATGATGACGAAGGCCACGATCACGAGGAAGTGGAGGAGTATGACGAGCATGTCTGGACTTCAATCAGAAATGTGGAGCGTATGTCTGCCTCAATCGCAGATGAGTTGATGTCAGTTGACAGCAAAAATTCTAAATATTACAATGACAGAAAAACAAATTACATTTCACAGCTTGACAGCCTTGATAAGAAATTTACCGAAGTTGCAAATAACAAAAAGCGTGATACGCTTGTTTTCGGCGACAGATTTCCGTTTCTGTATTTTGTAAGCGACTACAACCTTGGATATGAATGTGCATTCCCGGGTTGCAGTCATGAAACCGAGCCGAGTACAGCCGTTGTTTCTCATCTGATTGATTTTACAAGAGAACACGATATACCCGTTGTATTCTATCTTGAGCTTTCAAGTGGCAAAATTGCTCGGATTATCTCTGAAGATTCTTCTGCAAAGACGATGCAGTTTTCTTCATGTCACAATGTCACAAAGGATGATTTTGAAAACGGCGCAACTTATATTTCTGTTATGGAACAAAATCTTGAAGCACTAAAGGAGGCGTTATACTGATGTCGCTTATTAAAATTGAAAATGCCTCGCTCGGTTATGAAGGCAAAACCGTTGTCAATGATATTTCGGTTGATATAAAAGAAAAGGATTATATCTGCATAGTCGGTGAAAACGGTTCGGGCAAAACTACTCTCATGAAAGCACTTCTCGGACTTTTAAAGCCATTGAGCGGTTCGATTACCTATAGTGACGGACTAAAACAGAATGAAATCGGCTACCTTCCGCAGTCAAGCGATATTCAGCGTGACTTTCCCGCGTCGGTGCAAGAGGTGGTGCTTTCAGGCTGTCTTAATAAAAAACACACCTTTTTCTATTCAAAGGAGCAGAAAAAAACTGCCGCCGAGAATATGAAGCTCACGGGCATTTATGATTTACGCAGAAAATGTTTCAGAGAGCTTTCGGGCGGTCAGCGACAGCGTGTTATGCTCGCCCGAGCATTGTGTGCAACTCATAAACTGATTATTCTTGACGAGCCTGTAACGGGACTTGATCCGATGGCAATGGCTGATATGTACGCTCTCATCAAAAAGTTGAACGAAAGCGGAATCACGATTATTATGGTTTCTCACGATGTGAATTCAGCCGTGAGCAATGCCTCAAAAATTCTGCACCTTGCAAAGAATTGGTATTTCTACGGTACGGCACATCAGTATCTGCATTCGGATGCCGGCAAACGCTTTATTCTCAGCGATTGCCCGTGCGATGAATGTCAGCACAGAGTTCACGGAGGTGCTAAAAATGTTTGATATGATTTTTGAAATGTTTTCATACAATTTTATAGTCAGAGCATTCATTGTCGGCACGCTTGTTTCTTTGTGTGCGGCACTGCTCGGTGTTACGCTTGTTCTCAAACGGTATTCAATGATCGGTGACGGATTATCTCATGTGGGCTTTGGTGCGCTTGCAGTTGCGGCGGCACTAAATCTTGCACCGCTTGAAGTTGCTGTTCCTGTAATCATTATTGCGGCATTCCTGCTGTTAAGACTTTCCGAGAACAGTAAAATCAACGGCGATGCGGCAATCGCAATAATTTCAAGTACGGCACTTGCAATAGGTGTTGTATTTGTCAGTGTATCGGGCGTAAATACCGACCTCAACTCGTACCTTTTCGGCAGTATTCTTGCCACTACAACAGCCGACGCAATTATGTGCGGAATTCTTGCACTTGTCGTAATCGTAATATTCATCTTGTTCTACAACAAGATTTTTGCCGTAACCTTTGACGAAACATTTTCAAGGGCAACCGGTCTTAAAACAGGCGTTTATAACACGGTAATCGCACTCCTTACGGCTCTCACAATTGTAATCGGTATGAGAATTATGGGTACTCTGCTAATTTCCGCACTTATAATTTTCCCTGCGCTTTCTTCCATGAGAGTCTGTAAAAATTCAAGTCGGTAATTCTCTGTTCGGGTGTGCTTTCACTCTGTTGTTTCTTTGTCGGTATGTGCGTGTCATATTCATGTGATACCCCGACAGGTGCAAGCGTTGTAATAGTCAATGCCGCCGTTTTCCTCATATTCCGACTGGTCGAATTTATCAATTCCAAAATTAAAAAGAATAATTCTGTGTAAGAATTACAAAATATTTTCAACTAACGGGAACTCGCTTTCTTTAATGGAGGCGAGTTCTTTTTTTGCCTGAACGCTTTCGGCAAAGTACATATCACGGTTCTGTTTTTGTGCAAATGCGGTCATTCTCGAAATGCTTAATCCGATATTGTCAACATAATCGTGAATGAGCATGGTGTCAATCAATTTTGCATTGTCATACCATTCTTTCTCTGTTTCTTCACATATTTTGAGCGCATCTTCAAATTCAAGTCTGCTCATCAGTCTGTCGGCACATTCAATTTTTGCAATGAATGAATCAGTTTTGCCCGAAATAAATCCTGTTTCAACAGATGCAAAGAATAGTGCCGCCAGAACAAGTGAAAGTGCAATGTAAATTCTTTTCATATTGTTATTCCTTCTTTATAATGTTGTAATTTCCGAGTGCGTCAAGAGTCATCAGAAAAACATTGCTCTGCTTAATATTTTTCTTTTGCAGAATATTTTTAACATAACCCTTTTCTTTTTCACATAAATTAAGCGAATTTTCAAGAATTTTTCCGTTGCTGACAACTACGGTTTCAATTTTATTGTCTTTAATTTTTAACCCAAAATCCTCGGCAGAAGGCTTTCTCTTCTCAGGCTTTTCAAGAACGCTCACCTCACCGTTTGTTTCAACAATGCAGTATTGAACATCCTCGATTGAAAAAACACCCTGTTGTCTTAATCTGACGCTCAAATCTTCTGTAGTAAGCCGCAGCTTTTTCATAGCCGATTGCAGAATCCTTCCGTCTTTAATTACTATAACGGGTTTTCCGCACACAAGACTTCTGAAACCGCTCCACTTCATCATAATAATGCTTGCGGTAATTTCAAGTGCAACGAGAATTGCAACGGGAATAACTCCGCTCAACAGCGGTTGAGATGTGTTCTGCATAGGAATTGATGCGATATCCGACACTATCATTGTGATTACAAGCTCGCTCGGCTGCATATCGCTCATCTGTCGCTTTCCCATTAACCTGACTGCCAGAATGACAAAGGCATAGAGCAAAATTGTTCTGATTATTGAAATTAACATAACATCACCGTTACTAATATTTGCATAATTTGAGCCGATATACCGCAAAATAAAAAGCAGATATATTAAGACGGTGATTAAATGTATAATTCATTAAAAGAAAATATTTCAACTCTGAAGAAAATGTTCAAAAATTCGGCAGACTTTACGGTTCGTGAAATGAATCTAAAGGGACAATGCAGTATAAAATCTGCAATAATCACAATTGAGGGAATGTGCGGAAAGGACACGCTTGCATTGTCGGTAATCAATCCTCTGCTCGATTATTATTTTGACTGCCAATCTCCCGATAAGGTTTTTGACCTTATAAAAAATACCGTGCTGACATCAAGTGAAATTGTCGAGTTCACGGCAATTGACGAGGCAATCAGCTTTTCAACATCAGGTTTTGCCCTGCTTGTTGTTGACGGTTGCAGTCGTATGCTTGCAATCGGAGCACAGGGCTTTTCATTCAGAAGTGTTTCGGAACCCGAAAGTGAGGTAGTGCAGAGAGGCTGCAGAGAAGGTTTTACAGAACCGCTGAGAATCAATATGACTTTAATAAGACGAAGAATCAAAAGTCCCGACCTTGTTTTTGAAACCATAACAAGCGGATACAGTTCAAACACGCAGATGATGATTTGTTATCTTCAAAACAGCGTGTCAAAGCAAATTCTTAAAGCAATCAGAGAACGGCTTGAAAACTGCAACCTGAAAATGATTCTTGCGTCGGGATATTTAAGCAGTTATCTTGAAGACAACAATTCAAAATCACTTTTTTCGGGTGTCGGGATTTCCGAAAGACCGGATACGGTCTGCGGAAAGCTGTCGGAGGGCAGAGTGGCAATTCTGATTGACGGAACACCGTCGGTGATAATCATTCCGCACCTTTTTGCAGAAGAATTTCAAAGCGTTGATGATTATTCAAACCGCCCGTATTATGCGGCATTTATACGGATTTTAAAGTATATTTCGTTCCTTATAGCCGTATTTTTGCCGGGAATATACACGGCTTTTGCACAGTTTCATCCCGAATATTTTCCGACCGGATTGCTCGTGAAAACATCCGATTCTTTGTCGCAAACACCCTTACCCGTAACACTTGAAGTTATTCTCATAACCTTTATCTATGAAGTCATGAGAGAGGCCGGACTGCGTATTCCAAAGCCGCTCGGACACGCTGTCAGCATTGTCGGAGCGCTTGTAATCGGTGAAAGTGCCGTCAGTGCAGGCATCATCAGCTCGTCAACTCTTATGGTTGTTGCAACTGCGGCAATTTGCAGTTATGTCACATTCGCACTCTATCCGCCTATTATGGTGTTGAGATTTTTCTGCGTTATCGCAGGCGGAATGTTCGGCTTGTGGGGAATAGTTCTGCTCACCTGCGGAGTGCTTGTCAATATGTGTTCCAAAACATCAGTCGGCGTGCCGTATATGTCATCGCTTGCACCGTTCTCGTGGCGGAGTATGCGTGATGTCTTTGTCAGAGCAGATTGGAAAAAGCTTTCAAAGCACACAATCAAGGTTCAGAAATTCCCCGAAACGGAGGAGATGTAATGCAATCGAATGTAACTTTTCCGTTAAAAAGACTTATGCTTTCGCTGTTTGTATGTTCTGTACTTCCGATATTGTTAATGGGGCGGAGCTTTTTGCAGAGCGACAATATTTTTTCAAGTCTTGCGTCAATCGGATTCGGAATATTTTTCACGCTGTTGTGCTTTGTTCCTTTTTATTCGATAAAGCACAGAACAAGACTTGATTTCTCAGCCTTTGCAAAAAACACATCGCAAACGGGCTTTTTCTTTGTTTCTTCATATTATTGTATGTATTTCACAGTGATAACCGTTTCTTTTCTGATTAGATTCTGCGATATGTTTGTTTCGGGAGTTAATCCCGATGTCGACACAAAGGTGATTGCCTTTTTGATACTTTGCATTTGTGTTTACGGTGCGTCAAAGGGGATAAATCCGCTTTCAAGAGTCAGCATTTTTGTGCTTGCATTTCTCATAATTGCTTTTGCCGTGATATTTTTCGGAAATATAAAATCTTTTGAATTTGCACCGAACAGCACCTTTGTTACACCCAATTTTTCAAATATTCGGAGCAATGTTGCAGACTGTTTAATCTTTGCGTTTCTGCCTGTTATTTTTGGATTCAATTCCACAAGCACCAAAAATCTGTCGATAAAACAACCTGTAATTACAACTCTTATTATATTCGGCACATTAATGCTGACTTTGTTTTTTACCGATTTTGTTATCGGTGCATATTCTGCACAGCAACCGTTTTCTGTTCAGCTATTGTCAAAAACCGCATATTTTGGTGATATGAAAGGCTTTGACAGCTTTTACCTTGCCGCAGTAACTGCCTGTATTTTCGCTTTTGTAACGGCTGTCCTCATCAGCGTTTCAAACTGCATTGTAAATACATCTTCAAAAAGAACGCTTGTTTTTGTTTCG
>ENA-OQEX01000187-OQEX01000187.1-human-gut-metagenome-genome-assembly--contig:-NODE-187-length-36687-cov-4.557440_pt1 | contig 36687 bp, 50 predicted proteins | sample MGYA00242802_ERZ504649 | MGnify/ENA primary metagenome ERZ504649 (study PRJEB26092, sample SAMD00036194) | human gut metagenome | host: Homo sapiens | study: EMG produced TPA metagenomics assembly of...
CACAGCGGCTGGCCGCTGCCCTCCGAGAACCGGTAGGCCAGCGTACCGCCGCAGGTGAGCGCGGGCGCAGCAAGGCGCAACCCACCCAGCACGGCGCGGACGGCCCGGGGCGAACGCTGGCTGAAGACCGTCAGCCTGCCGCCCCGGCTGGAAAACAGCTGGAGCACATCCCGCACGACCTGCGGCATATTGCCGTCACCGGCCAAAAGGAGATGGTCCAGATCGCAGAGTACGAGCGTAGAATCGAGAAGTTTCGTCATACAGTCCCCCTCCTGAGCGATGCAATAAAGTGGGTGAAATACTCCGGCAGCTCCGAGTCGAAGCGGAGATGTTCCCCCGTGATGGGTGGATGAAGCCCAATGTCTTTGCGTGGAGACACTGGCCGTGGAGCCTGGTGATGCAGTTGTGGGGGCCATACACCGGGTCGCCCGCCACGGGATGCTGGATGGACGCCATGTGGACGCGGATCTGATGGGTGCGGCCCGTCTTGAGGCGGCATTCCAGCAGGGTGAAGCTGCCGAAGCGCTCCAGCACCTTATAGCCGGTGTAGGCATACTTGGTGTGGGGCTCGCCGGCCGGGTAGACCGCCATCTTCTTGCGGTCGGTCTTGGAGCGGCCCAGATTTGCCTCCACGAAGCCCTCGTCCTGCGCAAAACCGCCGTAGACGACGGTCTGGTAGGCGCGCTCCACGCTGTGAACCGCCATCTGCTGGGACAGGCCGATGTGGGTGGCGTCATCTTTCGCCACCACCAGCAGGCCGCTGGTGTCCTTGTCGATGCGGTGGACGACGCCGGGGCGTATCTCACCGCCGATGCCCGAGAGGCTGCCCTTGCAGTGCCAGAGCAGGGCGTTCACCAGCGTGCCGTCCGGGTTGCCCGGGGCCGGGTGGACGACCATGCCCTTGGGCTTGTTCACCACCAGAAGGTGGTCGTCCTCGTACACGATGTCCAGCGGGATGTCCTGCGGCACAGCCTCGATAGGCTTTGCGTCAGGAATTTCCAGCAGGATGGTGTCCCCCGCCTTGAGCTTGAGGCTCTTGGCGATGCTTTTGCCGTTGCAGAGCACATGGCCCTCCGCCACGAGGCCTTGCAGCGCACTGCGGGAAAGGCCGGTGTCCTCCCCGCTTAGAAAGCGGTCGATGCGCTGGCCTGCGGCCTCCGCCTCCACGATAAATTCACGCTGCTCCATGGTTTACTGCTCCTTCGAGGCTTATCTTCCACCTCTTCCAGCAGGATGACCAGCACCCAGAGCGCCACACCGACGCAGACGAGGATGTCGGCGAAGTTGAAGACTGCAAAGTCGATGAACAGCGTTGATGTAGTCCACGACCTCACCGTTCAGCACACGGTCGATGAGGTTGCCGATGCCGCCGGCCAGCACGAGGATGAAGGCGATCTGCTGCAGGAGCTTGCCGCGGCTGCGGAAGAACAGCAGGTAAGCCACGAGCAGCAGCGCGGCGCTGGTGGCGAGGATAAGGAAAAGCTGCTTTCCGCTCAGCAGCTGAACGCCATGCCCTGATTGAGCACGAAGCGCAGCTCCACCACATGCGGGATGACGGTGATGGCCTCCACAGGGGCCAGATACTGGGCAGCCCAGAGCTTGATGGCCTGGTCGATGCCCACCAGCGCGGCCACACAGACCAGATTCAGAATGACATATGCCATAGTTTCTCCTGATTTTTTGAAAAAGGCGGCGCCCCCTTTTGCGCCGGGTGCGCCGCCAGAGATACGAAATGGTTTAGCCCTCCACAACAGCGGCGCAGCGTGCGCACAGGGTGGGATGAGCAGCGTGGGTGCCGATGTCTGCGGAGTACTTCCAGCAGCGCTCGCACTTGTCGCCGGTGGCGTGTGCAGCAGCAACGCCCAGGCCCTCGACGGCGCTGGCTGCGCCGCCTTCGCCCTTGACCAGCTCCACATGGGAGACGATCATCAGGTCGGCCAGCTCGTCCATCGGGATGCTGTTGAGCAGGTCGTAGACGGCGTCATTGCAGTACAGGGTGACGGAAGCCTCGAGAGAAGCGCCGATCTGCTTATCTGCACGGGCCTGCTCGAGGACCTTCTTGACCTCGTCGCGGACAGCGATGAGCTGCGCCCACTTGGCCTTGAAGGCATCGTCAGCTGCGTACTGGCCAGCCTTCGGCATATCCTCGAAGACAACGTACTTGTTCATAGCCTCGGTCTTGGGCAGGAAGTCCCAGATCTCCTGGCTGGTGAAGCAGAGGATGGGAGCGATGATCTTGTCCAGAGCGACGAGGATCTTGTACATCGCGGTCTGCGCAGCCTTGCGGCCGGTGCCGTTGGTGCAGTACAGGCGATCCTTGGTGACGTCCAGATAGAAGTTGGACATGGCCACGACGCAGAAGTTGTAGACAGCGTGGTAGACCTTGTTGAAGTCATACACAGCATAACCGGCGTTGGTATTGACGATGAGGTCATCCAGCGCAGCCAGAGCCCAGCGGTCGATGTCCTGCAGCTGGTCGTCAGCCACACAGTCGGTGTTGGGGTCGAAGCCGTCGAGGTTGCCCAGAATGAAGCGGGCGGTGTTGCGGATCTTGCGGTAGGCCTCGCTCAGCTGCTTGAAGATGTTCTTGCCGGCACGCACATCGACGGTGTAGTCGGAAGAAGCCACCCACAGGCGGATGATGTCAGCGCCGTAGTCCTTGATGATCTCGCTGGGCTCGACGCCGTTGCCGGCGCTCTTGTGCATCTGCTTGCCCTGCTCGTCCACGACCCAGCCGTGGCACAGAACGGACTTATAGGGTGCGCAGCCCTTGCTGGCCACACTGGTCAGCAGGCTGGACTGGAACCAGCCGCGGAACTGGTCGCCGCCCTCCATATACAGATCGGCCGGGAAGCGCAGCTCGGGACGCTCTTCCAGAACGGCAGCATGGGTGGAGCCGGAGTCGAACCAGACGTCCATGATGTCGGTGTCCTTCGTCCACTCGGAAGCGCCGCACTTCTCGCAGACTTCACCAGCGGGGATGATCTGCTCAGCGTCATACTTGTACCAGGCGTCGGAGCCCTCCTTGCGGAACAGGTCGCTGACGGCCTTGATGGTGCGTCGGTGATGTGGTAAGCGCCGCACTTCTTGCAGTAGAAGGCCGGGATAGGCACACCCCAGGTGCGCTGACGGCTGATGCACCAGTCGTTGCGGTCGCGCACCATGCCGTGCATACGGTCGTGGCCCCAGTCGGGCATCCAGGTCACGGTGTCGATGGCCTTGTAGACGTCCTCACGGAACTTGGAGATGGAGCAGAACCACTGCTCGGTAGCACGGAAGATGATGGGATTATGGCAGCGCCAGCAGTGCGGATACTGATGCTTGATGTGCAGCTGGCCCATGACAGCGCCGGCGGCAGTCAGATCGGCCAGAATGGTCTTGTTGGAAGCCCAGACGCGCTGACCAGCGTACTTGCCGGCCTGCTCGGTCAGATAGCCGCCATCGTCCACGGGGACGGTGATGGGGATCTGGGGGTACTTCTGGCAGACGTTGAAGTCATCGACGCCGTGGCCGCCGGCGGTGTGGACGCAGCCAGAGCCGCTTTCCAGCGTGACGTGGTCGCCGAGGATGACCCAGCCTTCCTTGGGCAGGTAGACGTGGTTATAGCGCATCAGCTCGAACTCAGCGCCGCTGACGGGCTCACCCACCACCTCATACTCGGTGATGTGGCAGGCATCCATGACGCTCTTGACCAGGTCAGTGGCCATGATGTGGAACTCATCGCCGATCTTGACGAAGGAGTACTCGAACTGGCCGTTCAGGCAGATGGCCTCGTTGGCGGGCAGAGTCCAGGTGGTGGTGGTCCAGATGACGAAGTAGGTCTTCTCCATCGGGATGCCGTGCTTTGCCAGAACGCCGTTGGGGTCCTGAGAGACGTGGAAGCGGACGAAGATAGAGTCGCACTCGTCCTCGCCGTACTCGATCTCGGCCTCAGCCAGAGCGGTGCGGCAGTCGGGACACCAGTAGACAGGCTTCAGACCCTTGTAGATATAGCCCTTCTTGGCCATCTCACCGAAGATCTCGATCTGACGGGCCTCAAACTCGGGCTTGAGGGTCAGATAGGGATGCTCAAAATCGCCGATAACGCCCAGACGCTTGAACTGGTCGCTCATGATGTCGATGTGCTCGGTGGCGAACTTCTCGCAGATCTGGCGCAGCTCGAGCTTGGAGATGTCCTTCTTCTTCTCGCCGACGGAGGACAGGGCCTTCAGCTCAATGGGCAGGCCGTGGGTATCAAAGCCGGGCACATAGGGAGCCTGGAAGCCCTCCATGTTCTTCTCGCGGATGATGATGTCCTTGATGATCTTATTCAGCGCGGTACCCATGTGGATATTGCCGTTGGCATACGGAGGGCCGTCGTGCAGGATGAACTGAGGTTTGCCCTCGTTGTGCTTCATGAGCTGGTTGTACAGGTCGTTGTCGTCCCAATCCTTGAGCATGACCGGTTCCTTCTTGGGCAGGCCGGCGCGCATCTCAAACAGGGTCTTGGGCAGATTCAGAGTACTGTCGTACTGAGACTTATTCTTAGCCACTGGTTTTACACTCTCCTCTATTGGTTTTGCAGTCGCAAACAGCGCAGCTATGCGCTTATTTTATCAAAACAGCTTTACGGCTCACAAATGGCGCCTTGCTGTCGATGCTTAGGGAATTATTCGCTGAAGCTCACGCCCTGAAAGACAGCGTTGGGGTCTGCCGGGGGCGGGTCGAGCTTGAGCTGAGATTCGTCCTTCTCCCAGAAGTCCTCGCCGGCCTTCTCGGGGGCGGCGTCTTCCGTCTCGGCAGCGTCCGCAGCGGGTGCTGCTTCCTCGGTGGTATCGGCATCCTCGGTTTCGGGCAGCTCAGCCTCGGCATCCTGTGCGGGGGTCTCTTCTTTCTGCTGGAACTCCGGCAGACGGCTCAGGGACTCCACATGGGTGCGGTAGAGGTTCAGCACGTCGGACTTGAAGCGGGTGACCTCGAGACGAACGCGGTCATACTCACGCTCTTCGGCCAGCTTTTTGTCGTTGGCGTCACTGATGATCTCGTCGGCGCGGTCACTGGCCTTCTGCAGCAGCTCGTTGGCATCCCGGATGATGTCGTCGCCGCGCAGATTTGCACGGTGCAGGATGTCTTCGGCCTTCTGGTTGGCCTCGCGGATGACGTTTTCGCCCATGCGCTGCGCGTTGATGAGGGCGCTCTTGAGCATATCGCCGTCGGCCTCATAGCTCTGCATATTGCGGCGCAGAGTCTCGTTCTCGGCAGTCAGGTCGGCCACCTGCTTGCGCAGGGCCTCCATCTGCTCCGCATCCTGCCCGAGCTGCTGCTCTACCTTATCCAGAAAGCGGTCAACATCCTCGGTACGGTAGCCGCGGAGGTTCTTTTCGAATTGCACAGAGCGCACGTCCTGCGGTGTCAGCATAATGATCTCCTCCATTTTACCCAGTCGTCCTTCTCAATATTGGAAGAACTCGATGATTTGTCGGTCTTTTTTGCTCTTGCCCGGCAGGGCTGTGAGGCGGAAGCGCCCTTTGCCCCGCACTGTGAACACGTCAGATTCGTATACCGGCGCATGGGCGCTGGAAACGGGCAGATGGTTGATCTCTACCCTTCCCGCTGCCACAAGCTCTGCGGCCATGCCCCGGCTGCACCGCAGCATGGCGGCAAGTACGGCATCCAGACGCAGCGACGATACGGTCGCGGTCTGTAACCGGCGCTCTGCCTGCGCAAACTCCGGCACTTCGTCCAGCGCCAGCTGCTGAGCCGTCACCTCGGTGCGGCCCACACTGCGCAGCTCCTGACAGATAAGGGCTGCAGCAGGCTCCAGCGCGAACAGATAAGCGGTACTCGGCTCCTCCGGCGGCAGGACGATGTCGCCCAGCGCCTCGCGGCGAAGCTCGAGCCCCATCAGGCTGCCCAGATAATCCTTATGGACGGGCAGCTGCGCCCCGGCCAGCGCACGGCACCTGAGCCGGACGCAGCAGACAGGGCTTGCAGGGTAACAGTTTCCGGCTCGAGGCAGAGCACCCGGCGCTCGGCGTCCGGGCCAGCCCCCTCGAAGCGGCAGCTTCCGCCGGCGCACCGGCACGGTTGAGTGCCGCCTGCGCCAGCTGCTGTTCCCTGTCGCTCAGGAACGCCGAATAACGGGCGATGCCCCGGCCGAAGGCGGCGCGGGCCAGGTCCTCGACATGACGCATGAGGAAGCGTTCCTCATCGTTCTGCGCCGGGACGAAGCCCCGCACGGCGCTTTGCTGGGTATCAATAGAACGCGCCATTGTTCTCCAGCTCGTCCAGCAGGTCGCCCATGATGTCTACATTGTAGGGAGTAATGATGAAGGTGCTGTTGGCCACCCGCTTGATCTGGCCGTTGTTGGCGTAGGCCACACCGGAGAGGAAGTCCACCAGACGGCGGGAAACCTCCTTGTTGGTGGATTCCAGATTCAGCACGACGGTGCGCTTGTTGTTCAGGTGGTCTGCAATGGTGCTGGCATCCTCGAAGTGCTCGGGCTTGACCAGAACGACCTTGAGCTGGGTGGTAGCATGGATGTTGACCACCTTGCCGTTCCGCTTGGGGGCTGCGCCTTCTTCGGGCTCGTCCTCTTCCTGGTCGCCTGCGACGCCGAGACCGCTGTTGTTATTCACCATCTGAGGACCGTCGTCCATGTACTGATCGTCGTAATCGTCCTCACTGCCGAAAAGCCCTTTTTTCAGGCTGTCCACAAAAGACATAGAAACTTGCTCCTTTCATTCGGGCAGCTCACGCTGCCTGGCACCCCTTTGTGAAAAAGAGTTGCTAATAGCTTTTTCTATTATCTGATTTTTTGCGTCAGATGTCAATAACTACAAAAGCTTTCCATCATACAAATTTTGTCCGGAGACGATGATCTCGTCGTAAAGGCGGACTTCGCTGACGGTTTTTGTCTTATCCGAGCTGCTGGGCATGACGATGCGGTACTCGCCGTCCGTCACCAGCGGATGGTCATTATCCACGGGGTCGATCTTGCAGAAACGGGCAAGATTGCCGTATTTGACATAGACGCCCGGGATGTAGTTCTCGCCCTGCGTCTCAGACTCGGTGCCGTCCTCTTTCAGATAATGGATCGCGTCGATGGGGACGCGCAGGCCGGTGGTCTCGCCCACGATGATCTGGGCGCCGGCCCGGTTGAGCCGCAGCACATCGCCGTTGATGATCTCGCAGGTGATGACAAAGCGGGCCAGTCCGGTCGCTTCGTCGATGGTCACCTCGGAGACCGAAGCCTTGAGGGGCGTCTCCATCTGGCCGGGGAACTTTATCTTCACCGAGCGGGTCAGGGGCTTGCCGTTGTCGCCCAGCAGCTTCTCCCCTTCCTTGGCCGAACAGAGGCCGACATACCGCCACGCAAAGCCCGAGACGATCTTGCCCGCGCAGCCGTCCAGCGGCAGCTCAGGGTCAGAGTTCAGATACGCCTGCAGGTCAGTGGTGTTCAGCGCGAGGATGTCGTCTGCCCCGGCGTTGAGCCGCCCGCTGGCAGAGCTGCGGATGAAGTAACCCGTCTGAGGGCGGTGATCTGGGTCGGCTCTCCCAGCTGGGCCTGCACCTGCGCCGACTGCTCGGTGAGGGAGGCGATCTGGGCCGAGAAGTCCGAGACTTCACCGGTGATGACCCAGAGCTTGTTCTGAGCGAGGATGTAGTTTTCTTCGCCCTGGCTGTCTCGTCGTAGGCAGAGCCGTCCAGCGCATCCATCATATCATAAAGCGCGGAAGCCCGCTCTTTTTTCAGGGAATCCAGCTGGGTGGCGGTGGTATTCTGAGAGCGCTGCAGAAGCTCGATCTGGTCGTTCAGGCCCGTGAGCTGCTGGCGGAGGCTCGCCTGTTCCGGGCTGCTGTAGTTCTCCGCTACCGCAGCCCCTGCCGAGACGCGCTCGCCGTCGGCCGTGAGATAGCCCAGCGTTCCGCCGCCGGAACATAGACCTCATCGAAGAGGAGGACGCCGTCGGCGTCCACCGTATCCGCCACGGTGGCAAGAAGCGCCGTCTCGTAGGTGTTGGGCGGGAAGAGCACCTGCAGGGCCTGATAGCCACATAGATGCCCGCCAGCACCACGACAGCGATGACGAAGCCTGCCAGCTTGCCCAAAGCGCTGGACGCGCCGGAAGCAGAGCGTGGTCTATCCATCATAAAAGGTCACCCTTTCGCTAAAAATTCTCGGGTCAGCTGCACGGCCCGGGCTGTAATGTCCGGCGCAGAGGCGTCCAGCCAGACCACGCCGTCCATATGGCGGAACCAGGTCAGCTGGCGCTTGGCGTAGTTGCGGGAGGCCTGCTTGAGCTTTTCGGTGCAGGCATCCAGCGGGGCCGTTCCCTCAAAATAGGGGAAGAACTCCTTGTAGCCGATGGCCTGCGCTGCCGTGCGGTAGGTCCGGCGGTGGTCATAGACCAGCTTTGCCTCATCGAGGAGGCCGGCGTCCAGCATCCTGTCCACCCGCAGGTCGATGCGGCGGTAGAGCCGGGCGCGGTCGGGAAAGTCCAGACCCAGCACCAGCAAACGATAGGGCCGCTCCGGCGGGAGGGACTGGGCCTTCTGCTCGCTCAGACGCTTGCCGGTGGCCCGGAAATGTTCCAGCGCCCGCAGGACCCGCACCTGATTGTTCGGGTGGATGGCGGCGGCGGCTTCCGGGTCGGCAGCCTGCAGCTCTTTGTACATGGCCTCCGGGCCTTTTTCCGCCAGCTCTGCGGCCAGCTGTTCCCGCAGGCCGTCCGGCGTCTTCTCGGCGGCGAAGCGGACACCGTACAAAAAGCTCTGGACATAGAGGCCCGTGCCTCCCACGAGGATGGGCAGACGGCCCCGGGCGGAAATGTCCGCCTCGAGCGTTCCGGCCAGCGCGACGAAATCCGCCACACTGAAGGGCTCATCCGGCTCCAGAATATCCACCGCATGGTGCGGGATGCCGTGGGTCTCGTCGGGCGCAACCTTCGCCGTGCCGACGTCTAATCCTTTATAAATCTGCATCGAGTCGGCGCTGATGACTTCGCCCTCGAAAGCTTCGGCCAGCGCCACGCCGAGAGCGGTCTTGCCGGTGGCAGTGGGGCCGACGACGGCCAGCACCGGATGCTTCTGATTTCTATCACACGATTCGGCCAAACTGCTTTTCCAGCTCCTTTCGGGTGAGTTTGAGGACGCAGGGGCGCCCATGGGGCAGAAGGGCGGCACTTCGCCGGAGAGAATTTTTTCGGCCAGCGCCATCAGCTCCTGCGGCGAGGTATGGTCGCCCGCCTTGATGGCGGCGCGGCAGGAGATGGAGTGGAGCACCCACTCTGTCCGCTCGTTCAACGCGTCGCGGCTGCCGTGGGCCAGCTTTGCCGCCAGCTCGACCAACAGATCTTCGGCACTGCCCTGCTCCACATCAGCGGGGACCGAGCGCAGGCAGACCGAGCTGCCGCCGAAATCGCTTACCTCGAGGCCGGCGCTTTCCAGCAGGTCGAGGTTGGTCAGCAGAGCGGTCTTTTCCTCGGCGGAGAGCTCCACCACCAGCGGCTCCAGGAGGAGCTGGCTGGGGACATCGCCGTAGTGGGCGGCCAGCTTCTCGAAGAGCTGGCGCTCGTGGGCGGCGTGCTTGTCAATGATGCAGATCTCGTCGCCCCGCTCCGCGAGGATATAGGTGCGGAAGATCTCGCCCACATACCGCAGGGGCTCCGGGCCGTCCTGAACGTCAAAGCCCAGCTGCTCCGGGGCTGCGCTCTGCTGCGGCTCATCCGAAGCCTCCGTCAGCGGCGGACGCTCCGGTTCTTCCGGGGCAGGCTCCCACGCGGCCATGTGGTCGCGGGTGACATCCGGCAGATCGATGTCCGCCTCGATGTCCAGCTGTGACTCACTGGATGCAGCCCGGAAGGGCGGCGGCTCAAGGACGCTTTCCTCCTGCGGCGGCTCAGGACTGTGGAGGGCAGCGTTCATCGGAAGAGGCTCGGAGGCCGCAACCGTTGTCCATGTATGTTCCGGCTCAGCGGCAGGCATTTCCGGGGCTTTTACGGGCAGCGGGAGGATGTCCCGCTCCGGGGCAGAGGGCTGTGTCGGGCGGGGTGTCACAGACGCTGCCGGCGCCGCCGGGCGGAGAGGCTTTTCCTCCGGGTGCGGCAGGCTTCCCGGCTCTGCCTGGCCCGAAATCACCGCAGAAAGTCCTGTAAAGTTATTATTCTTTACAGCATCTTCTTCTTTATTTCCGCTATTTTCATGTCCATTGGATACATCGTTCTCTTTCTCGCTGTCAAAGACGAACCGTCTCTCCCCTGTACCCGGCTGGCTCAGTGCCAGCTTGACGGCATGGTAAACGAGGTCGAAGATGTCGTTTTCCCGGGCAAAGCGGACTTCTGTTTTTGCCGGATGGACGTTGACATCCACAAGGTCGGCGGGCATCTCAAGAAGCAGGATTCCTCCAGGAAACTTGCCCTGCATCATAGTACCCTTGAACGCCATCTCCATGCCCGCCATCATGGTGCGGTTGCGGACATAGCGGCCATTGATATAGAAATACTGCATACTGCGGCTGGCGCGGCAGCTGCGGGGCTGGGTGATGAGTCCCCAGACCCGGTAGACGCCCTCGCGGTTATCCACCTCCACGAGGTCACGGCTGAACTCCCGGCCCAGCACGGCGTAAGCGCGCTGCGGAGCTGGCCGTCACCGGGGGTGACATACTGCAGTTTGCCTTCGCGGATGAACTTGAAGCTCACCTCGGGGTGGCTCAGGGCCAGATGGCCCACGATGTCGGCCACGAAAGTACCCTCGCTGGAATCCTTTTTGAGGAACTTCATCCGGGCGGGCGTGTTGAAAAAGAGGTCACAGACCCGGATGGTGGTGCCGACGCCTCGCGCACCCGGCTCGATGGGCTGCTCTTCCCCGCCTCGATACGGTAGAGGGAAGCGCACTCGTCGGCCTCGGTGCGGGTGAGCACTTCGACGCGGGCCACGCTGGCGATAGAGGCCAACGCTTCGCCGCGGAAGCCCAGCGTGTGGATGCTGGTGAGGTCGTCCTCCGTCCGGATCTTGCTGGTGGCATGGCGGATGAAAGCCGTGGGGATGTATTTTGCCTCGATGCCGGTGCCGTTGTCGCTGATCTCAATCAGACGGACGCCGCCCGACTCGATGGAGACGGTGATTTGAGACGCACCGGCGTCGATGGAGTTTTCCAGAAGCTCCTTGACGACCGACGCGGGCCGCTCGACCACCTCACCGGCGGCAATGAGTTCTGCCGTGTGCTTGTCGAGAACGTGTATCTCTGCCATTCGTTTCCCTCCGTTTCAAATAAAATCAGCCATTCAGGCTGCCGCTCAGGGTCTTTTTCAGCTCGTACAGGAAGTTCAGCGCCTCGATGGGGGTCAGGGTCTCAACGTCCAGTGCCTCGAGCTTTTCCATCATCTCGCTGGGGACGGCGGGCGAAGAATACTCCTGCAGGGCGTCGAAATCCATCTGCTCCACCTTGTTCTTCGGGGCAGACGCTTCCAACGTGCGCAGCACCTCGTGGGCGCGGCGGGTCACGGTGCCGGGCAGACCGGCCAGCTTCGCCACCTCGATGCCGTAGCTGTCGTCGGCGGGGCCGCGGATAATGCGGCGGAGGAACGTGATGTCCTCTCCCGCTTCTTGACCGCGATGTTGTAGTTTTGACGCCCTCGATGGACCTTCCAGGTCCGTCAGCTCGTGGTAATGGGTGGCGAAGAGGGTCTTGCAGCCGAGGCCCTTGGCCGGGTCGGAGATGTGCTCCACCACGCGCGGGCGATGCTCATGCCGTCGAAGGTAGAGGTGCCGCGGCCAATTTCGTCCAGCACAACGAGGCTCTTGGGGGTAGCGTTCTTGAGAATTTCGGCCACCTCGGTCATCTCGACCATGAAGGTGGACTGGCCGGCGGCAAGGTCGTCCGATGCGCCGATGCGGGTAAAGATGGCGTCCACGACGCCCACATGACAGCTGGACGCCGGGACGAAGGAGCCGATCTGCGCCATCAGAGCGATAAGGGCGTTCTGGCGCATATACGTCGATTTGCCCGCCATATTCGGGCCGGTGATGATGAGACAGCGGTCGGTGGTGCAGTTGAGTTTGGTATCGTTGGGGACGAAGAGGCTGCCTTTCAGCATCTGCTCGACCACCGGGTGGCGGCCCTCGGTGATGGTCAGCTCGTCGCTGTCATCCACCACAGGGCGGCAGTAGTTGTTTTCAGCGGCCACCTGCGCCAGCGCCGCCAGCACGTCCAGCTCGGCCACAGCATTTGCCGTCCGCTGGATGCGGTCGAGCTGACCGCCGATCGTTTCCAGCAGTTCCGAGAAGAGCCGGTGCTCCAGCGCAATGAGACGCTCATGCGCACCTAAGATCTTGCTTTCCAGCTCTTTCAGCTCCTGGGTGATATAGCGCTCACCGGAGGTGAGGGTCTGCTTGCGGATGTAGGTCTCGGGGACCATGGATTTGTAGGAGTTGCTGACCTCGATGTAGTAGCCGAAGACGTGATTGTAGCCGATCTTCAGCTTGGGGATTCCGGTCTCCTGCCGCAGGCGCGTTTCCAGCTGGGCGAGGACGCCCTTGGTGTTGTCCCGGATGGAGCGCAGCTCGTCCACCTCGGGGTGGTAGCCTTTGGCGATGACGCCGCCGTCCTTGAGGGTGGAGGGCGCTTCCGGGTCGATGGCGGCGAGGATGGCCGTCTTGACGTCGTCCAGCAGGTCGATCTGTCCTGCAAGAGAGGTCAGCTCCGGGCAGCTGCAGCTCTCGGCCTGCGCCCGCAGTTCCGGCAGGCGCTCACAGGTCTGGGCCATCGTGTAGATCTCCTTGGGGGTGGCGGAGCCGTAGACCGCGCGGGTCATCAGGCGCTCGAGGTCGGCGATGTAGTGGAGCTGTTCGATCAAATCGCCCCTCTGCATGGTCTGGTTCACAAGGCTTTCCACCGCGTTGAGGCGGCGGTTGATGGCGGCGCTGGAAATGAGCGGCTGCTCGATCCAGCTGCGGAGCATCCGCTTGCCCATGGCGGTGCTGGTCTTGTCCAGCACCCAGAGCAGCGTTCCCCGCTTTTCGCGGCCCCGCAGCGTCTCGGTCAGCTCGAGATTTGCCCGGGTGACCGGCGACAGGCTCATGAACTGAGCTTCATTGTATGTGATGACCGTTTTCAGGCGCTCGACGCCTTTAATTTGCGTATCATGGAGATATTCCAGCAGAGCGGCCATTGCCAAGCGGACAAGGCCGTCTTCTGCGATGCCGGTCTTTGCGGCCCAGTCGCGGCCAAACTGGTTCTCGAGGGAGATGGCCACGAGGCCCGGGGCGTACCGCTCCTCTTCCACCAGCTCGACGGCGCAGTCCATATTCTTTTTGATGTAAGCGGTAATTTCCCGGCAGTCCAGCAGACCCGGGTTCATCAGCACCTCGCTGGGGTGGTAGCGGCAGAGTTCCGCGATGACCGCCGGGGCGATCTTTTCCCGCTTGAGCTCGGTGATATGGGCCGTGCCGGTGGAGACATCCGCAAAGCAAAGGCCCGCTGCGCCGCCTTTCAGAAAAATACTCGCAATGTAGTTGTTTTTGTCATCCTGAAGCATGCTGCTCTCGATGACGGTGCCGGGCGTGACCACGCGGATGATGTCGCGTTTCACAAGACCCTTGGCCTTGGCCGGGTCTTCCATCTGCTCACAGATGCGACCTTGTAGCCCTTCGAGATGAGACGGGCCACATAGCCTCATAGCTGTGGAACGGTACGCCGCACATGGGCGCGCGCTCTTCGAGGCCGCACTGCTTGCCCGTGAGGGTCAGATCCAACTCCCGCGAGACTGTGAGCGCATCGTCGAAGAACATCTCGTAGAAGTCACCGATGCGGTAGAAAAGAATCTCATCCTTATGTTGTTTTTTGATCTCCAGATATTGCTGCATCATGGGCGAAAGCTCTGCCATGACCGTTCACCTTCCTCCCCTAGTTGTCGGTTTGCCATCCAAAACCGCCTGTTGCAAGCAAAACGCGGCCCTGCATTGCACAGCCGCGTTTTGTGTTTCATGGTTTAAGCCTTAGTGGCAGCCGCCGCAGGTGGAGCAGCTGCCGGTGCAGGAAGTGGAAGGCTCCTGCACGGTCATGGGGTCGCCGCCGTTCATTGCAGTGTTGATGATGGCGTCGATATAGTTCACGAGGGCCTCGCAGTCGCGCTTTGCCTCGTTGTAGGCCACCATGCCGTCATCGGCCATGATCTTGCCGTAGAGGTCGTTCACCTTCTGGTTCAGCTCGGCGATACGCTCATCGCTGCGCTCGGGCTTGCCGATCTCGTTGTTCAGGTCCATGCGGGCCAGATTGAACTCGCCGATGAGGTTCTGCAGTTCCTCGTCCTTGTCGTTCATCTTGCGGGCCTGGTCCATAGCCAGATAGCGGGAGTCGGTCTGAAGTGCCATGGCGGCACGCTTGAAAAGGTCGATGCAATCCATTGTAGTAGTCTCCTTTTATCGTTCCTGTGTTATATATTCTATTGGGGTGTACCTGAAAAGTCGAAAATTTAGTCTATTTCTACAAGCACCGCTGGATTTTGCGTTAAACACTTGAAATCCACAAAGGATTCCTGCGGCTATTTGCCTTAAATCCCGCTTGTGCTTGCGAAATATTCGTCATTTTCTTTGTTTTCAGCTACACCTTAGGATAGTGTATCCAGAATATCAATATTATTCCGAAAGTTCACCCAGCAGGACGGTGGCACGGGCGCCTGTGAGGCGCACCATCGCGTAGCTGCCCATGAGGGCGGAGTCAGCTTGAACTCGACGGTAAGGTTGTTGTCCAGACGGCCCGAGAGGGTGCCTTCATTGCGGCCATAGCCTCCACGAGGACGCGGACGGTCTGGCCCACCTGATCCTTCACGAGGGCCATTGCGATGTCGTCCTGGACCTTGAGCAGGCGGGTCATGCGGTCGGTCTTCTCCTTGCGAGGGGTGGGGTCGGGCATATCTGCCGCCTTGGTGCCGGTGCGCTTGGAGTAGATGAAGGTGAACAGCTGCATATAGCCCACCTTCTGCACCAGCTCGAGGGTCTTCTGGAAGTCCTCTTCGGTCTCGCCGGGGAAGCCCACGATGATGTCGCTGGAGAAGGTGATGCCGGGGACCTTCTTCCGGGCATACTCGACGAGTTCGAGGTAATGCTCCACGGTATAGTGACGATTCATCTGGACAAGCAGACGGTCCGAGCCGCACTGCACCGGAAGATGCAGATGCTTGCAGAGCTTCGGCTGGGCCGCGATGGTGTCGATGAGCTTGAAGCTGGCGTCCTTCGGGTGGCTGGTCATGAAGCGGATGTGGTAGTCGCCCGGGACGGTGCAGAGCAGGTTGAGCAGGTCGGAGAAATCCACCTGTTCCTCGAGACCCTTGCCGTAGCTGTTGACATTCTGGCCCAGAAGGGTGATCTCCTTGTACCCTGCCTCCACGAGGCTCTTGAACTCGGCGAGGATGTCGCCGGGCTTGCGGCTCTTTTCGCGGCCGCGGACGTAAGGCACGATGCAGTAGGTGCAGAAGTTGTCACAGCCATACATGATGGGCAGCCAGGCACGGAACTCGCTCTCGCGGCGGATGGGGATATTCTCCACGATGACGGGGCGCTGAGCCGGCTCCATGAGCACCCGCTTGTGCTTGTGCAATTTCTGGGCGATGAGCTGGGGCAACGTGTCGATGCCGTCCACGCCGAACACGAGGTCTACGTAGGGGTAGCTCTGGCGCAGCTTTCCACAACGTGCTTCTGGTTGGCCATGCAGCCGCAGAGGCCGATGATGAGGCCGTGCTTCTTCTCCTTCAGGCCCTTGAGAGCGCCCACGTTGCCGAAGACACGCTGCTCGGCGTGCTCACGGACGGCGCAGGTGTTGAAAAGGATGAGGTCGGCGTCCTCGGGCTTGTCACACAGGCCGTAGCCGATGTCCATCAGCACGCCCTTGATACGCTCGCCGTCGTTGACATTCTGCTGGCAGCCGTAGCTGTGGACGAAGGCCAGCGGCGGGGTGTCATAGGCCAGCTTGACCAGCTCTGCCGCCCCGTTGTTATGTTCAAATGCTATGTACTCCAATGAAACCATCCTTCTCTGCCTCCGGGGTCACACCTCCGGCAGCAGACATACTGATACTATAAAGAAAGCTCTTTATAGTATACCTTTTTGGCCTTGGAGGGCAAGAGCTTATTTTTACTGAGCCTGCTTGGCGGCGCACGCCTCGCACAGGCCGAACAGCACCACGGCGCAGTCCTGCACGACGCCCTTCTGGTTGCGCACCAGCTTCATCACCTGCTTTTCGTCCACGTCGGCGTCCACGACTCTGCCGCAGCAGTTGCAGTAGAGGTGGCTGTGCCAGCCAGAGTGTGGTCGAAACGGTCAGCCTTGCCCGGGATGGAGACGCGGCGGACGCGGCCTGCATCTACGAGGCTGTTGAGGTTGCGGTAGACGGTGCCAAGGCTCAGGCCGGGACATTCCCTGACTGCGAGGCCGAAAATCTCCTCGGCAGTAGGGTGGTCGCAGAGCTGCTCCACTTTCTGCAGTACCAGCTCGCGCTGTTTGGAATAACGCATGGTCTTTCTCCTTTTTCTGATGGGGTGTGTATCGGGATAAAGGCCGGGTTCAGAGCTTGTCTTCCCCCTTGATCTTCGCCCAGTAGGCCCGGGCGGCCTGTTCGGCGCGGTTGTCGCCGAACGTATAGTATTTCACGTCCTTGAGCGGGTCGGGCAGATATTGCTGGTCCACCCAGTGATTCTCATAGTCGTGGGCGTACTTGTAGTTCTGGCCCTTGACGGCAGCATCCTCGCCGTCAAAGTGCTTGTTCTGCAGCTGGCGCGGGATGGGGCCGGTGCGCCCCGCCTGCACATCGGCGATGGCCGCATTGATGGCGTCGTGGGCGCTGTTGGATTTCGGGCTGGTTGCCACGAGAATGACGGCATCGGCCAGCGGGAGCCGGGCTTCCGGCAGACCCACCATGTTGGCTGCGTCCACTGCCGCCTTGACGATGGGGATGATCTGCGGGTATGCAAGGCCCACGTCCTCACAGGCGCAGACCATCAACCGGCGGCAGGCCGAGGGCAGGTCGCCCGCTTCCAGCAGACGGGCCAGATAGTGGAGGGCGGCGTTGGGGTCGGAGCCGCGCATGGACTTCTGGTAGGCCGACACGATGTCGTAGTGGTCGTCGCCGTCCCGGTCGTACCGCATGGCCGTGCGGCGGGTGACCTGCTGTATCATCTCGAGGGTGATGTGCTTTCCGGTTTCGTCCACGGGGGCCGCCGTCACCACGAAATCGAGACAGCCAGCGCCTTGCGCAGGTCGCCGCCCGCACTCTCGGCGAGGTAGGCGCAGGCGTCCTCGTCCATCACGACAGGCTGTGATTCCGACTCCGAGAGCTTTTTCAGGGCGTTGCGGATGCCCCGCTCCACATCGGCGGCGGAGAGGGACTTGAACTCAAATACCGTACAGCGGGACAGCAGTGCATTATAGATGTAAAAGTAGGGGTTCTCGGTGGTGGAGGCAATGAGGGTGACAGAACCGTCCTCGATGCACTCCAGAAGGCTCTGCTGCTGCTTTTTGTTGAGATATTGTATCTCGTCGAGGTAGAGCAGGATGCCCCCTGCCCCGGCCAGCGTGCCGATGTCCTTCAGCACTGCTTTGATGTCGCCGGTGCCGCAGGAAGTGCCGTTGAGCTTATGGAGGGTCATGCCGCTGTTCTCGGCGATGATGCGGGCGACGGTGGTCTTGCCCGTGCCGGAGGGGCCGTAGAAGATCATGTTGGGGATACGACCACTCTCGATGGTGCGGCGGAACACCTGTCCCTCGGCCAGAAGATGCTGCTGGCCGCAGACATCGGCCAGCGTTTTGGGGCGCAGACGCTGCGCCAGCGGTTCGTTCATAGATCTTCCCTCCAAAAATGATCATGAGAATCCTTCTCTTTTATAGTATAGCGCATTTTGCACGCCGCGGCAAGAGAAATAATGAAAATGATTCTCAGATAAACGGCAAAGCATTTACAAATTTCGCAAAACATGATATGCTTGTGCCATTCCAATCAAGAAACGAGGGGAAATGTATGCGCGGAAAAAACATCTCCGCCGAAGACCTGACGGCCAAAAAAGAGCTGGCTCTGGAGGTCATCCGGCGGCTCAAGGCGGAGTATCCCGACGCAGGCTGCACGCTGGACTACGACCACGCCTGGCAGCTGCTGGTGAGCGTCCGGCTGGCGGCCCAGTGTACCGACGCCCGGGTGAATATCGTGGTGCAGGACCTGTTTGCAAAATATCCGTCGGTGGCCGCGCTGGCCGAGGCAGAGCCCGAGGACATCGAAGCCATCGTCAAACCCTGCGGGCTGGGCCGCAGCAAGGCCCGGGACATCTCGGCCTGTATGCGGATGCTGCGGGACAAGTACGACTGCAAGGTGCCGACGACCTTTGAGGAACTGCTGGCACTGCCCGGCGTGGGCCGCAAGAGCGCAAATCTCATCATGGGCGACGTGTTCGGCAAGCCGCCATCGTCACCGACACCCACTGCATCCGCCTGTGCAACAAGATCGGCCTTGTGGACGGCATCAAGGAACCGCAGAAGGTGGAGATGGCGCTCTGGAAGATCGTCCCGCCCGAAGAGGGCAGTGATCTGTGCCATCGTTTCGTGATGCATGGCCGGGCCGTCTGCAATGCCCGGAAGCCGGAGTGCGAAAAATGCTGTCTTTCGGACATCTGCCGCTACGCGCGGGAGGAAGCGTCCAACGTCTGATTTTACATATTTCAGGAGGTTTTTCTTATGTTCAGTTTTATCTTCAGCCTTCTCATCGGTGCGCTGGCCGGTTCCATCGCAGGCCGCATCATGGGCAGTGAGACCGGCGCCCTGCGCAACATCGTGCTGGGCATCCTGGGCAGCTTTGTGGGCGGCATCCTCTTCGGCCTCGTGGGCCTGTCCGCTACCGGCCTCGTGGGTGAGATCATCGTCTCGGTCATCGGCGCTGTGTCTGCATCTGGGCTGGCCGCAAGCTGTTCAGGTAAGCCGTCCATCTTGAAAAACCACAGCTTTCAGGGGTGAAAGCTGTGGTTTTTTCGTTTCTGACCGATGTCATTTTCTCTCGAACTATGCTATAATAGGGTTTGTGTTTGAAATTGGAAAGGAGCTTTTCTCATGGAAACTACGCATGAGTCGTCGAAACAGACTCTCTGCTCCGCACAGCCCGCCAAACCCTACGCTTTCAGCCGCAAGGTGTTCTGCGAAGGGATGCGGGACGGTGTGCCGATCGCGCTGGGGTATTTTGCGGTGTCGTTCTCGCTGGGCATCGCGGCCCGGACGGCGGGTTTTACACCTTTGCAGGGCTTCGTGGCCAGCCTGCTCAACAATGCTTCGGCGGGCGAGTACGCCGCCTTTGCCCTCATTGCCAGCGGCGCGACCTATCTCGAGGTAGCATCATCACCCTCATCGCCACGCCCGCTATCTGCTGATGAGCTGTGCGCTGGCCCAGCGGTTCGCCCCCGGCACACCGTTTTTCCACCGGCTCATCATCGGCTATGACGTCACGGACGAGCTGTTCGGCATCACCATCGCCCGGCCGGCTATCTGAACCCCTTCTACACCTACGGCGCCATCGCGCTGGCCGCGCCGGCGTGGGCTTCGGGTACGGCGCTGGGCATCATCGCGGGCAACCTGCTGCCCCTGCGGGCCGTCAGCGCACTGAGCGTGGCGCTCTACGGCATGTTCCTTGCCATCATCATTCCTCGGCCCGGAAGGATAAGATCGTGGCCGCGCTGGTGGCCATCAGCTTTGCGCTGAGCTTTGCCTGCACCTATCTGCCGGGCATCTCCGCCCTGTCGGACGGCACCCGCACCATCATCCTGACAGTGGTCATTTCCTGCGCAGGTGCGCTGTTATTTCCCGTCAAGACCCAGAGTGAGGAGGCCGAACAATGATTCGCAGCAACTGGCTTTACATCGCAGTGATGTTCGCCGTATCCTACACCATCCGCATCCTGCCGCTGACCCTCATCCGGAAGCCCATCAAAAACCAGTTCATCCAGTCGTTCTTGTACTACGTCCCTTACGTCACTCTGGCGGTCATGACCTTCCCGGCCATCGTCAACGCCACCCAGAGTCCGGCAGCTGGTGCGGTGGCGCTGGTGGTGGGCATTGCGGCGGCATGGTTCGGAGCCAGCCTGTTCCAGGTGTCGGTGGCCTGCTGCGCCGTCGTCTTCGTGCTGGAACTGTTCCTTGTTCACTGAGGTGACTGCCTATGAAACGAGTCCTTGTGACCGGTGCAGGCGGCTTTGTGGGCGCGCGCATCCTCGATATGTGGCGGGGGAAGTTTGCGCTCTGTGCCTTCCCGTCCGACGCCCTGCGCACTGCCGACGAAAACGCGGTGCTGCGCTTCATTTTGAAGGAGCACCCGGACGTCATCGTCCACACGGCGGCCCTCTCCAACACCCAGTACTGCCAGCAGGAGCCGGAGGACTCCTTCTGCGCCAACGTCCTGCTGCCCGAGTGGATGGCGAAGGGAGCTGAAAAGGTGGGCGCAAAGCTGCTCTCCTGCAGCTCCGACCAGGTGTATGCAGGCGTGACGCAGCGGGGGGCGCTGGCGGAGACGCTGCCCCTCTCCCCTTCCAACGTCTACGGACAGCACAAGCTCGAGGCCGAGGCCCGGGTGCTGGCCCGCTGCCCGGGCGCTGTGGCGCTCCGCCTGCCCTGGATGTACGACCTCCCGGGCTATCATCTGCATCCGGGCAACCTGCCGCTGAACATCCTGAGAGCAGCAAAGACCGGTGAAGTGCTGCACTTTTCGCGCAATGACTACCGGGGCGTGAGCTATGTGCGGGAGGTCATCGAGAACCTCGTCCCTGCGATGGAGCTGCCCGGCGGTGTCTACAACTTCGGCAGCGAGTGCGACGGAGATATGGTCGAGACAGCGCGATGCTTCGCCAATTTACTGCAGGTGGATGTGAAGATCGAGGAATCCGATCTCACCCGCAACCTCGCGATGGATACCGGGAAGCTCCGGGCTCACGGCATCGAGTTCTCCTCGACGTGGGGCGCACTGCGGGTGTGTCTCGGGGATTACCGGCTTGGATATTTGATGTAAAAAAAGGAAGGGGCTGCCCAAGGCAGCCTCTTCCCTTTTTATTATTTCCACAGATTTGCCGCGATCAGCTCCAGCACACTTCCCGCGATGCAGCGCGCCTTATCGGAGATGAGGAAGCAGTTTTCCAGTTCCTCCCGGCGGGGGTCCACGTCAGCCACCTTGAAGCCGGGCGTGACGGGGTAGCCATCCCGCAGCAAGCCGCGCAGGATGCCCGCAATGCGGGTCGTCACCGGAGTGCGGATGCCGTCCGGCGTTTCGATTTCCGCGATCGTTTCACCCGCCGACACAAGATCTCCAATGGCACACACATTCCGGAAGACACCAGCCTTTTCTGCGTGGATGACACGCTCAGCACCATAGCCGCCGATGACTCCGGGGACGCCCGTGTTGGGGATGGCCGCACCCTCCCGGATGATACGGCCCAGACGGTGGCCGCGCTTGGTCTCCACCACGAGATCAACATCCACACCGGCGGTAAAGCCCGGGCCGAGTGCGATGGTCAGCGGAGCCATATCCCGCGTCGTTCCGAGATTTTTCTTTGCAAGGATGGCATCAACGAGCGCGGCAGGCCGCACCTGCGGGATGAGCTCCCCCTTCGGGTCCACCATCACCGGCACATCGCCGCGATGCCAGACCACAACGGCCTCATCCAGCGTTTTTATAAGGGCAGCGCGCATTCCCTCCACGACAGCCCCGCCCTCATACACGGCCTCACTTACCGAGACCTGGCGGCGGATGGCGGCAGGGTGTTCGGCCTCGAGCACGAGCACCTTCAATCCCGCCGACCACAGCCGATGGATGGTGCCGGTGGCGAGGTCGCCGCCGCCGCGCACCAGGATGACGTCGTCACGCTTCATTATTTTCTTCCTCCTTGAGCAGCTGCAGGAACACGTTCATCGAGCCGCCGCAGGCAGCCAGCGCCGCATCGTCCTCTTTTGCGCTGGCTGAATACTCTGCCAGCTGACAGGGCGCAGCCTCGCCCGCCTGCATTTTTGATGCAAGCTGCTGCACACGGTATTCCATAATGCCGCCGCCCACACTGCCCACGGACCTGCCGTCCGGCAGCACCAGCATCTTTGCGCCCACCTCCCGGGGGGTCGAACCGTGGCGGGAAACGATGGTCACAAGGACAGGAGCCTTCCCCTGTCCCGTGCAGGCATCCAGCGCATTCAGCAGCTCGGGCGGGAAGCCTTCCGTCTGCTGACGGCCATTTTTCACCTCAACGATCTCCGCGAGGATGGATAGTGCGATTTCCTGCGCTGTCTGCGCCTTGATGGCGAGGCCGATGGGGGCGTGGAGTTCTTCGGCCTTTTCCGGGGCAGCTCCGGCCTCGATGAGCTGGCGGCGGACAAGGGCCGATCGGCTTCGGCTGCCCAGCATACCAACGTAGGCAAATCGTTTCTTGTATATTTCGGTAAGGCATTCCACGTCGAAGGAGTGGGCGCGGGTGGCGACAACAAAGCAGGTCTCCGCACTGCCCTCCACCTGGGTGAGATTTTTGGCATAAGGACCACAGAGGACCTTTTCTGCCCCGGCGCGGCGAAGGGCGTCAGCGTACTCCGGCCGCTCCTCGAGACCGATGACGGGCAGGCCCAGCATGACGGCCAGCCGGACGACGGACTCGGCCACATGGCCTCCGCCGCAGATGACGAGCCGGGGCGCGCCTCCGAATTTCTCCACGAAGATCCGCTTATTTTCCAGAGTCAGGATGCCGCTCGCACCACACCCGGCCAGCGCCGGGAGATTCCGGGCCAGCAGACCCTCCGGTCTTGCGGGCCAGACGGGTACGCCTTCACAAAGAAGAAGCCGCTCTCCGCTTTCCGGCCCTTCCAGTACGGAGGCCAGCGTACACTGCCCCTGTGTGCTGCGCAAAGCGCCCAAAAACTCACGAATCGACATAGAATTTCTCCATTATGGTTTATTGCTCCACCGGTGTGGCAGCATCGTAGCCCGCATCGTTCAGCTGCGACTGCCACGCCTGCCAGTCCTCGGGCAGCATCCGCCAGCCGAGGCCGCAGCCTGCCGTGATCTCACTGGGCAGCGGGATGAGCCGCCCCGGGATCCCCCGGGCGGCACACTCTTTCTCCCAGCCCATCGCGCGGGCCGTAGAGGCAAACGAAAGAACGATGTATTGTCTTTTGCGGCGCATATCAGCCCTCCTCGGCCAGCTCACAGACCGCCTCGGCGGCTCTGAGCACCTCGGTCTCTGTGTTCTGGTGGGAGAAGCTGAACCGCACCATCCCCTGCTCCACGGTGCCGAGGGCTTTGTGGATGAGGGGCGCACAATGAGCGCCCGCCCGGACACAGATGCCGTAGTCCTCCCAGAGGATGTCGGCGGCACGGGCGGCGTCCTCATCCCCGAAGTTCAGGGAGACGATGGGCGCTCGGTCTGTTTCGTCGAAGCTGCCGTAAATTTTCACACCGGAGCATGGACGATTTTCTCATAGAACAGGCGTGTCAGAGCCGTTTCTTTTTCGTGCAGAGCTTCGACGCCCTGCGAAGTATCCACTCCACACCTGCCCCGAGGCCCGCGAGGCCGGGAACATTCAGCGTCCCCGCTTCCAGCGCTGTGGGCATCTGAGAGGGGTGTGTTTCGTCGAAGCTGTGGATGCCGCTGCCGCCCACCACAAGGGGGGCCATGGTCAGCCCGGGGCGGACATACAGCCCGCCGGTCCCCTGCGGACCCAGCAGCGCCTTGTGTCCGGTGAAACAGAGAACATCCACCCCCAGCGTCTGCACGTCGATGGGCCGTGCGCCCGCAGTCTGGGCTGCATCCACGACCAGCGTAAGACCGTGCTTTTTCGCAAAAGCGGAGACGAACGCAAGGTCCGTAAGATCGCCTGTGACGTTGGAAGCATGCGTCACCACGACAAGACGGGTATTGGGGCGGAGAAATTTTTCGAACTGCTCATACCGCAGCCGCCCGGTGTCGTCCACCTCCACAAAACTCACTTCTGCCCCCTGCTCCCGCAGGCGATAGAGCGGCCGCAGCACCGAGTTGTGCTCGCAGACCGTCGTGATAACATGGTCGCCGGGGCGGACGAGGCCGCAGAGCGCTGTGTTGAGCGCCTGAGTCACGTTGGCCGTGAAAGCAATGCAGTCCGGGCTTTCTGCATGGAGAAGTGTTGCAAGTGTCTCACGGGCGTGGTAGACGATACGGGCCGCGTGAAGGGTCGGCTCATGCGCCCCGCGGCCCGGATTGCCCCCATGTTCCAGCGCATCCAACATGGCCCGGCCCACGCAGGACGGCTTTTGCAGGGTGGTGGCGGCGTTGTCGAGGTAGATCACGGCTTGACCACGTTCCCGGCGTTCAGCATCTTCTCGGCGATGACGTACATATTCGTCACGCGCCCACGGCCAGCTTCTCGGACAGGCCGTAGAAGTTCAGGCAGGTGCCGCAGGTGAGGATCTCGACGCCTCAGCCTCCAGCGCCTTGAGGTCGTCCAGCAGGGGCGAGCCCTCGCAGGTGAGGTGCGCACCGCCGTTATAGAGGAGGATGGTCTTGGGCAGCTTGTCCTGCTGGGTCAGCGAGAAGACGAAAGCCTTCAGCAGGGTCTTGCCCAGCTCCTCAGCACCCTCGCCCATCTTGTCGGACGCGATGACCACCACCGTATCGGTACGGGCGTCAGGGGCACAGGCCGGAGCTTCCTCTTCTTCTGCCGCAGGCTCACCCACGGTGAGCAGGACGCGGTATTCCCGCTCGGCCAGCTTTTCGGCGGCAGACCGGCAGCCCTTCTGCTGGGCCATTTTGGTGAGGTTCTGGACAGCGATCTCGTTGTCCACGAGCACTTCGACTTCGCCTGCGCCATTCAGTTCAGCAATCGCTTTCTTTGCCTTTACTACAGGCAGCGGGCAGGCGTCCCCTCTGGCATCAACTTTCCGCATAGTTTTCCCTCTCTATCGTATGTTTTATTCAGGATAGGACACAACGATTTCGGTGTCCCGCTTCTCTGTGATCTCTCCCACGATTTGTGCGGGGAGGCCGGCTTTTTGCAGCTCGTCCCGGAGGCTTTCGGCCTCTTCCGGAGCCACGGCAAGCAGCAGTCCGCCCGAGGTCTGGGGGTCGAACAAAATTTCCTGCATGGCAAACGGCACATTTTCGAACCGGACGAAAGGCCCGGTGTGGTTGCGGTTGCGCTGACCGGCGGCGGTATAAAGGCAGTCCTCCGCGGCCTGCCACGCACCCGGCAGGACCGGCACAGCGCTGCCGTCGATACGGCAGGACAGCCGCCCGCCCATCATCTCGTGGAGGTGGCCGAGGAAGCTGAACCCGGTCACATCGGTGGCCGCGTGAACATCATAGCTTCGACTTATCTCGGCGGCAGACTTGTTCAGGGTCGTCATGGAGGCCACGGCGGCGTCCATGGCGCCGGGGGCAGCTTCGCCCACGCGGTTGGCCGTGCAGATGAGGCCCACCCCCAGCGCCTTGGTGAGGATGAGCTTGTCGCCGGGCTTTCCCGTATCATTGGCCGTGAGGCGGCGGGGGTCCACGAGACCGGTGACGGACAGGCCGTACTTCACACCGGTGTCGGCGATGGAGTGGCCTCCCGCGAGGATGCCCCCCGCCTCGGCCACTTTTTCTGCGCCGCCGCGCAGGATCTCACCGAGGATGTTCAGATCCATGCTCTCGGGGAAGCAGACGAGGTTCAGTGCAGTCTTCACCTCGCCGCCCATGGCGTAAATGTCGCTGAGAGCGTTTGCCGCCGCGATCTGGCCGAAGGTGTAGGGGTCATCCACCATCGGCGGGAAGAAGTCCACCGTCTGCACCAGCGCGATGTCGTCGGTGATGCGGTAGACAGCCGCATCGTCCCGGCTGTCGTAGCCCACGAGAAGGTCGGGGTCTTTCTCACCCCGGGGCAGCTTTTCCAGAATATGGCTCAGCACTCCCGCGCCGAGCTTGGCAGTACAGCCGCCGCCCGTGCAGAAGACGATTTTGTCCTCTTTTGCCATCAGGCTCTCTCTCCTTCCTCGAAGTGTGTCAAACATCCTGTCACATCGTAAGCTTCTTTCAAGATGGCAAGTGTCTGTTCCCCTGCTGCACGGCGGGCTGCGTCGTCGGCCTGGTTGAGGACGGCGTAGAATTTCCGCGTGCCGACGCTTTTTCTCCCGCCCGCATCGTCTGCCAGCAGCTTTGCCAGCAGAGCGGGCGTCAGGGGCGTTTCGGGCGGCACGGCCAGCAGGGTGCAGGCCGCTTCGAGGCGGAAGCAGACGTCTTGCAGTGGTTTTCCCACCGCCGACAGCCCGGCTGCCGCCAGCACGATGTCGCTTGACCGCAGGAGCACCGGCTCATGAGCGGCCGGGGCCTTGCAGGATGGCGCTTCGCGCCGTCCGCCTCAAGCAAAACAGTGTCGGCCTCGGCCATCCAGTCGTCCAGATAGGGCGGCATGGTCAGCTTCCCGCCTTCGGCAGGCACCCCCGCCGCGGCGTAGGTGCCAGCCTGCCAGAGGGCGTCCCGCGCCGCCTCATCAGTGGCGTAGTTCGCGTCCGGACGCTGGATGTGGGTCGTGGTGGAGACGAGCACCCGCTGTCCCTGCGCCGAATAATGGCGGGCCAGCGCATAGAGCAATGTTGTCTTCCCGCCGCCGCCCACCAGAGAAATAACGTGTCCAGTTTCTCCGAGGAATGGCAGAGCCTCGAGGCCGGTCATCAGACCGCACCCTCTGTTTCGGCCACTGCCATTGCGATTTTTTCGGGCGTGATGGGCAGCTCGTAGAAGCGGGTGCCGATGGCGTTGCAGATGGCGTCCGAGATGGCGGGAAGCGGCGTGTTGATGACCACTTCACCGATGGATTTCGCACCAAACGGGCCGTTGGGCTCGTAGCTGTTCTCGAACTCGACCCGGACCTTGCCCACGTCCACGCGGGTGGGGAGCTTATACTGCATGAGCGAATTCTCCATGGGCCAGCCGCGCTGGTCGTAGGTGACGTTCTCGGTGAGGGTCATGCCGATGCCCTGCAAAATGCCGCCCTCGGCCTGCACCCGGGTGAGGTTCGGTTGATGGGGGTGCCGCAGTCCACGCAGGCGTCAAATTCCAGCAGCTTTACTTCGCCGGTCTCGGTGTCCACCTCCACCTCGGCCGCGCCCACCATGTAGGGCGGAGGCGACAGGGGCGACATATGGGTCTCGGTGACTTCCAGCGGGATGTCGTGGCCGAACATGGAGCCGTGGCAATATCACCCAGCGAGACAGATTCAGACGGGTCATCCGAGATAAATACCGTTTTACCGTCAAATTCCACGTCATTTTCGCTGCAGTCCAGCAGCTGTGCGCCCAGCTTGCAGATCTGGCTCCGCAGCTTCAGCGCGCACTTCTCGACGCTTTGCCGGTGATGTAGGTGGTGCTGGACGCGTAGGAGCCGGAATCGTAGGGCGAGGTGTCGGTGTCCGCACCAAAGACCGTGATATTGTCGAGGCCGCATTCCAGCACCTCGGCAGCAATTTGGGCCAGCGTGGTGTCGCAGCCGGTACCCATATCGGCGGCACCGATGAGCAGGGTGTAGAAGCCTCGTCGTTGACCTTCAGGGTCGCGCTGCCCACGTCCATGCCCGAGATGCCGGAGCCCTGCATCGCCATGCCCATGCCGACGGCACGGATCTTCCCGTTGCCCATGTCGCGGCGGGGGTACTTTTCGTCCCAGTTTATCATCTCGTGGACCTTTGCAAGGCAGCGGTCGAGGTGCAGCTGGTGTTCACCGCGCGTAGTAGGCGGGCATGACGTCGCCTCGTGGACGATGTTCATTTCCCGGAGCCTGAAGGGGTCCATATGGAGCTTCGCGGCCAGCTCGTTGACAGCGGATTCCACCGCGAACAGGCCCTGGGTCGCGCCGTAGCCGCGGTATGCGCCCGCCGACATATGGTTGGTATAGACCACATCATAGGTAAAGCGGAAAGCCTCAGCGCTGCTATAGAGCGGGATGGATTTATGTCCCGAAAGGCCCACCGTCGTGGGGCCGTGCTCGCCATAAGCGCCGGTGTTGGAGAGGGTGTAGAGGTCGAGGCCCCGGATGCGGCCATCCTTGTTTGCGCCGAGGCGAAGATGAATCTCCATCTCATGGCGGGGCGTGGAGGCGGTCTGGCTCTCCTCCCGGGTGAAGATGAGCTTCGAGGGCTTTTTGGTCTTCCAGGTCACGAAGGCCGGGTAGACCTCGCAGACAGCCGTCTGCTTCGCGCCGAAGCCGCCGCCGATGCGGGGCTTCGTCACGCGCACCATGGATTTCGGGATGTGGAGCGCGTTTGCAATGATGCGGCGGGCGTGGAAGACGATCTGTGTCGAGCTCAGGACGTTCAGCCGGCCATAGAGGTCGATGCTGCAATAGGTGCGGAAGGTCTCCATCATGGCCTGCTGGCAGGCTTTGGTATGGTAGACATGGTCGATGACCACATCGCAGTCGGCCAGCACGGCGTCGATGTCGCCGCTGCCGCACTCGTCGTGGGCGCAGAGGTTGCGCTTGTTATCGCCCCCCACAGGGCAGAGGCTCTCCCAGTTGTCTTCCGGATGGACGAGGATGGGGTTATCCTTGGCGGTGTGGTAGTCCAGCACAGGTTCCAGCACCTCATACTCGACCTTTATCATTTTCAGCGCCTTATCGACGCATTCATCGTCTTTGCCTGCCACGATGGCCACCACATCGCCCACAAAGTGGACGTGGCGGTCGATGAGAAGGCGGTCATAGGGGCTGGCCTCGGGGTAAGTCTGGCCCGCCTGGGTGTAGCGGCGGGCATCCTGCGGCACGTCCTCCCAGGTAAAGACGGCTCAATGCCCGGCACCTTCTTCGCCACAGCGGTGTTGATGCTCTTCACGATGGCGTTGGCGTGGGGAGAGCGCAGGAGCTTCACGATGAGGCAGTCGGCGGGGACGAGGTCGTCCATATAGACGGGCTGGCCCGTCACCAGCTGCATGGCATCCTTCTTGCGGAAGGGTTTGTTGACTGTGTTCATTCTGCCGCCTCCTTTTTCGCCTTTTTCCACGCGAGGAAGTTCTGGATGCCCCGCAGCTGACCCTCATAACCGGAGCAGCGGCAGAGGTTGCCGGAAAGATACTCTTTTATTTCCTCGTCGGCAGGGTACTCCTTTTCCCGGAAGAGGGCGAGGGCGTTCATGATGAAGCCCGGGTTGCAGAAGCCGCACTGCTCTGCGCCCTGATCCGCGATGAAAGCCCCGAACTCGGCGGCTTCGTCCTGCAGACCCTCCAGCGTGGTCACTTTATGGCCATCCGCGCGGGCCGCGAGAACGGAGCAGGACAGCACCGGCTTGTCGTCGAGGAAGACCGTGCAGAGGCCGCAGTTGGAGGTCTCACAGCCCCTCTTGACGCTCAGGCAGCCGTGGCTGCGCACGAAGTCGATGAGCAGAGTGTCGGGGGCTACGTCGGCGGTAAGCTTTTTATCGTTCAATGTAAGTGTTATCTGCATGGTGTCCTCCTCAGCCTTCCAGACGGCAGACGGCGCGTTTCGTCAGCACGCCGGCCAGATGGCGGCGGTATTCGGCGCCGCCGCGAAGATTGCTTTCGGTCTTGATGCCGGCCTTTACCTCGGCGGCAAAGCGGGCAGCAAATTCCTCGGCGGTCTCCCCCGCCTCAGGCGCGGCGGTGTAGAGCACAGCCTTGCCCGGACGCGCACCGATGGCGGTGCGGATGCTGCCGTCCGCCAATTTTGCGGCGGCGCAGGTCAGCACCGGGAAGTCCGTCTGGCTGTTGCGCACCGACTGGTAGACAACGCGGGCGTTTCCTTCGGCACAAGGACACGCACGAGGATGTCCCGGTCGTAGGGGCGCTGGGCGTACTCAGCAAGCGGCACGACGCCGCCCTTATAAAGCTCTACGGAAGCGTTCAGCACGAGGAACATGGTGAGCACGTCGGAGAAACCGAAGCGGCTGTAAATGCTGCCGCCCACGGTGGCGAGGTTGCGCAGCTGGACGCCCACGATGTGGCGCACCGACTCCCGCACGGCACCGTCCGTATAGGCGGCGAGGCCGGGGTGCAGCTCGAGCTGGCGCAGCGTCACCATCGCTCCGATGGAAAAGCCATCGTCCGTCTCCTCGATGGTGTCGAGGCCGAGGCCCGACAGGTCGATGGCCGTGCCGACATTGATATTCTCCATCTTGAGCCATATCATGCCGCCGAGGACACGGTTGGGGCGCTTCTGGTTGAGCCGCCAAGCCTCCTCGAGGCTTTCAGCCCGCTTGTATTCCCGAATGGTCATCATATGCAGTATCCTCTCTTTTTCCTGTGACCTTTTTCTTTTATTTTATCACAAAATCCGCTATAATACTATCGTCAGAAAGCATCAATCGGCAACGAACGACAGCGGAAATTTCGGGAGGTCTGCGGGATGGAGCACACAGAAAACACGGCGGTGGCTGCGTCATCATGCGTCGGGGCGGGCGGTGCGGTTCGGCTCCAATAAGCTGCTGGCCGACTTCGGCGGCGCGCCTCTTATCGTCCGGGCGCTGGACGCAGCAGAGACGCCCGCCCTCGCGGCCCGGGTGGTGGTGACCCGCTCGCCGGAAGTGGCTGAACTCGCTTGTAAGGCGGGCATGAAAACCATCCTTCACAGCCTGCCGGGCCGGAACGACACGGTGCGGCTTGGCCTCGAAGCGCTGCTTTCGGAGCTGCCCGGCCTTGCGGGATGCATCTTCCTGCCCGGAGATCAGCCGCTCTTGCGGAAAGAAAGCCTCGAGGCGATGGTGCGCGATCTCTCAGCGCTGGACGAAAAAGAACGAGCCATCCTCCGGCTGGGCTTTCGTGCCGAGGACAGCACGGAGCGGCTGGGAAGTCCCGCTCTGTTCGGAAGCAGTTATTTCGGCGCCCTGTGCTCCCTGCCCGAGGGCAAGGGCGGCGGCGTGGTCATCCGCCGGCATCCGGAGTCTGTGCGGGCGGTATATGCGGCACGGCAGGAAGAGCTGGAGGATGCAGATACCGTAGAAGAGCTGGAGCGACTGCGAAGACTTTTGTAAATACTTTCCCACAAAAAAGCCGCCCCGGCAGCAGCTGCAAGCTGCACGCCGGGGCGGCGTATTACAATGACTGGAGTACCCTTGCTCAGACTTCCGTGTTGAAGTAGCGCTTCAGCAGGCCCTCGAAGCCGCGGCCATGGCGGGCCTCATCCTTTGCCATCTCGTGGACGGTGTCGTGGATAGCGTCGAGGTTCAGAGCCTTAGCCTTCTTGGCCAGGTCCATCTTGCCGGAGCAGGCGCCGCACTCGGCCTCTGCACGCATCATCAGGTTCTTCTTGGTGCTGTCGGTGACGACCTCGCCCAGCAGCTCGGCGAAACGGGAAGCATGGTCTGCCTCCTCGTAGGCATAGCGCTTGTAAGCTCGGCGATCTCGGGGTAGCCTCACGCTCGGCCACACGGGCCATCGCCAGATACATGCCGACCTCGCTGCACTCGCCCTCGAAGTTGGCGCGCAGACCATCGACGATCTCCTGAGGAACGCCCTCAGCCTTGCCGATGCCCACAACGTGCTCGGTGACGTAGGTGTTGCCGGTCTTCTCGACGAATGCGGAAGCGGGAGCTTGCAGACGGGGCACTGCTCGGGGATGGTGCCTTCAGCGATGTAGCCACAGACGGTGCAAACGTACTTCTTCATAAGATTTATCCTCCATTTGGTTTGTTCTTTTTTAGGGGTCTGCTCTGGTACAGCAGATCTTGTTCCTGACTCTATTATAGCCAATGACTCCTGGTTAGTCAAGACTTATTTTGAGAATTATTCTCATTTATTTGAAGTCTTGCACATTGCCCAAAGAACATTTCAAAAAGCTGTCACTTCTGCCGAAGAAGGGGCTTCCCTGTCCAGGTCAGACCTGCAGATTGCCGCTGGAAGGAGCACCGGCACCATCGGCGGAGTCGAACTCGTAATCGTTGCCGGGGAGGATGGCGTTGAGCAGGATGCCCACGATAGCGGCGATGGCCAGACCGGACAGGTTGATGGACACACCGGCGACCGCGAAGGTCAGGCCGCCCACCGAGTTGAAGCCCAGAGCAGACACCAGAATGACAGCGGCGATGATGAGGTTGCGGCTGTTGGTGAAGTCCACCCGGTTCTCGACCACGTTGCGGACACCGATGGCGGAGATCATGCCGTAGAGCACGAAGCTGATACCGCCGATGATGCCGGTGGGGATGGTGTTGATGACGGCCTCAAACTTGGGCTGAAGCTCAGGATGATGGCCAGCACAGCGGCGATGCGGATGACGAGGGGGTCGTAAATTTTGCTCAGAGCGAGGACGCCGGTGTTCTCGCCGTAGGTGGTGTTGGCCGGGCCGCCCAGCAGACCGGCCAGAGTGGTGGCGAGGCCGTCGCCCAGCAGGGTGCGGTTCAGGCCGGGGTCGTTGATGTAGTTGTGGCCGACGGTGGCGCTGATGGCGGCGATGTCACCGACGTGCTCCATCATGGTAGCCAGAGCGATGGGGATGATGGTGAACAGGGCGCTGATGAGCTCGGGGCTGCCGTCGATGGCAAAGAGGCCCATGGCCTCCTTGTGGAGAGGGATGCCGAACCATGCGGCGGAGGCAATGCGCTCAAAGTCCACGGCACCGGTCACAAGGGCCACTGCGTAGGAGACGAGAACACCGATCAGGATGGGCAGGATCTTGACCATGCCCTTGCCCCAGATGTTGCAGACGATGACCGTACCCAGAGCCACAAAGGCCAGCAGCCAGTTTGCCTGACAGTTGCTGATGGCCGAGGGGCGAGGATGAGGCCGATGGCGAGGATGATGGGGCCTGTGACCACCGGCGGGAAGAAGCGCATGATGCGCCGGATGCCGAAGGTGGAGATGAGCAGGCTGACGGCCAGATAGACCAGACCCGAGAAGGCCACGCCTGCGCAGGCGTAGGGCAGCATCTGGGTGTTGGCGATGGTCAGATTGCCGTCGGCGTCAGCCAGCATGGGAGCCACGATGGAGAAGCCGCCCAGATAGGCAAAGGACGAGCCGAGGAAGGCCGGGACCTTGCCCTTGGTGATAAAGTGGAACAGCAGCGTACCCAGACCTGCGCAGAGCAGGGTGGTCGAAACGCTCAGACCGGTGAGCAGAGGGACCAGCACGGTGGCACCGAACATGGCGAACATGTGCTGGACGCCCAGGATCAGCATCCGCCCGGCACCCAGCTGGCGGGCGTCGTAAACGCCCTTGGAGTAATCAATATTCTGACTCATTATTTCCTCCTTCTATCTGCGGCCCAAAAAGAGGCACTGCCGCGGGAAAGCGGCAATGCCTCAAAATCGGGACCAAATCGGAAACGGAAAATACAGCCGATGCACGCAAAAGACGATTTCTTTTTCAGCATCCCGCTCTCCCCTTTCCTTTCATTCTTCGGCATAGTATAGCATAAAAGAAGGACGCTGACAACCTTTTTCCTGTATTTTGCGGCGATTTTCTGTCGGCGGAGGCCGTACGGCCTTGAAATATGCCGCATTCCGCACTATAATATAACCTATTGCCGCAGTTGGTCACTGGGCCGGCGGCATCCGAAACGACAGCAGTTGTACCACTTATTATAGAAGGACACTTATGATATATCTGGATTATTCGGCCAATACCCCCGCAGACTCCCGGGTGCTGGAGCGTTTTTGTGAGGTAGAGCGCAGCTGCCCCGGCAACGCGAACTCCCGCCATCAGGCAGGCCGGGACGCAAAACTGGTCATTGACCACGCCACCCAGAGCATCGCGGGGCTGCTGAGCGCACAGCCCGCCGAGGTCATCTATACCTCGGGAGCCAGCGAGGCCAACAACTTCGCCCTCAAGGGGCTGGCAAAGCTCTCCCGCCATCTGGCAGGCACATCATCTCCACCCCGCTGGAACACTCCTCCGTCAGCGGCACCCTGACCGCTCTGCAGGAGCAGGGCTATGAAATCGACCTCGTGGACATCAGGCGGGACGGCACCATCGACCTCGAGCACCTGAAAGAGCTTCTCCGCCCCGACACCATCGCTGTGGCGGTGACGCTGGTGGACAGTGAGCTGGGCGTCGTGCAGCCGGTGAAAGAAATTTCGGAAATTTTGCAGGCTTGGCCCAACTGCCACCTGCACGTAGACGCCACCCAGGCCGTGGGCAAGATTCCCGTCTCCTTCGAGGGCGTGGACACCATGAGCCTGACGGCCCACAAGTTCTACGGCCTGAACGGCATCGGCCTGCTGCTCAAGCGGCGGCGGCTGGCGCTCGAGCCTCTCATCCACGGCGGCGAAAGCACCACCATCTACCGCAGCGGCACCCCTACAGTAGCTCTGGCGGCCTCCCTCGAGACGGCTCTGAGCTCTGCGGTAAATGAGCTGCCGGAGCGTTCTGCCCGGGTGAAAGAGGCAAACCTGTATCTCCGCACCGCTCTGAGCAAGTACCCAAGGTCCGCATCAACAGCCCGGAGAGTGCCATCCCCCACATCCTGAACCTGAGCGTTGAGAACGTCAAAGGCACCGTGTTCCAGCGGGAGCTGGACGCGGAGGCGTCTGCGTCTCGGTCAAGTCGGCCTGCTCGTCGGACGGCCTGCCCTCCCGGGCGGTGTTCGCCGTCAGCCGCGACCGGAAGAATGCCCTCTCCTCGTGGCGCATCAGTCTGAGCCACCTGACCACGCAGGAGGAGCTGGACGGCTTTCTCCGCGCCTTTGACGCCTGCTGCACCCGGCTGACCCAGCTGTGAGAAAAAAGAAAGGACAGAGCCATGAAACGCGAAATGGAACCTTACCAGCTCATTGAGCGGAGCATCATCAAAAAATACCGCAAGGAGCTGTGGACTCCCTTCATCGTAGCGGTCAAGCGCTACGAGCTCATCAAGGCCGGTGACAAGATCGCCGTCTGCATCTCGGGCGGCAAAGACTCGATGCTGATGGCAAAGCTGATGCAGGAGCTTCAGCGCCACAGCGATGTGCCGTTTGAGCTGGTCTTTCTGGTGATGGACCCCGGCTACAACGAGATAAACCGCCAGAAGATCGAGTCCAACGCCGAGCTGCTCCACATCCCTGTGACCATCTTCGAGAGCAACATCTTCTCTGTGGCCAACAACACCGACAAGAACCCCTGCTATCTCTGCGCCCGGATGCGCCGCGGCCACCTCTACAGCAAGGCCAAGGAGCTGGGCTGCAACAAAATCGCACTGGGCCACCACTTCAACGACGTCATCGAGACGACCGTTATGAGTATGTTCTACGGCTCCCAGCTGCAGGCCATGCCGCCCATGCTCCACAGCACCAGCTTCCCCGGCATGACCCTCATCCGCCCGATGTACTGCATCCGCGAGGAAGATATTCTGGCGTGGAAGCGCTACAATGAGCTGGAATTCATCCAGTGCGCCTGCCGCTTTACCGAAAACTGCACCATGTGCGACAACGGCGGCGGCGGCTCCAAGCGGCAGGAGACGAAAATTCTGCTCCGCCGCCTCAAGCGGGATAACCCCAACATCGAGAACAGCATCTTCCGCAGCATCCACGCAGTGGCGCTGGATACCATGCCCGGCTACAAGTCCGAGGGTGTGGAGCACAGCTTCCTCGAGCGGTTCCATGCGCAGGAGGAAGCATTCAACGAAGAGTAATAAAATACCCCCTTGGACGAGTCATATACCGGTTGGCGGTATCGTTTCCTTCCCGTTTTATCGCAAGTCAGGAAAATAACGCAGCCTTCTCTGCCAGCACCCGGCCGACTTGTTTCTTGCCCTTTTGGGCTTGCATTTCAAAAAACTTTCCGCGAAATTAGGGCAATCAGCGCCCACATCCCCCTCGAAAAGCATTTTCCAAGCCAAACAAAAATCCCCGAAAAGTCAGGCGTGAAGCCACTTTTCGGGGATTTTACTTTGGAGCTACTGATCCGATTCGAACGGACGACCTGCTCATTACGAGTGAGCTGCTCTACCGGCTGAGCCACAGTAGCACATTGCAATCTCTGCAACGTGTGATATTCTACCATAAAAGCCGGGAGCTGTCAAGATTGATTCGCAACTTTATCCCTCTGTGTTTGATCCGGCTCCTTTGCAAGGACGCGGCTCAGCTCACAGACCACAAAGCAGCAGCCGAGAAACACCAGCAGCGCACAGTCGGGCGGGAGGCGGCGCATCGTGGTCACTCGGCCGCACAGGCTGCTGAACGTCTCCTGCGCCCGCTGAGGAAGGAGAAGATAGAATACCAGCAGCGAAAGCGGCAGATGGAGCAGCCGGGCGCGGTAGAGCGGACGGAGGGTCATCTCGGGCGGGCAGATGGTCCGCACCTGCATCAGAACAGAAAGCCCCTGCACGCTCAGCGCCGCGCAGCACAGCATACTGGCGAACCGGCCGCTTTTCGCAGCCAGGTCACAGCCGGAGCAGACCTCCAAAAGCATCGCGCAGAAAACGCCTGCACCGGAGGGCAGCACTTCCCCTGCTCCTGCGGCCAGCATCCGGAAAAACAGGACAAATCCGCAGAGCTTGAGGTAGGTCTGGGACACCTGCGCGATGATGCCGTCCAGCCGGAGAGGCTGCGACGCGGTCGGGACAGCGGGGTGCGCCCTTGACCCAAGCGTCCCTCCCAGCTGCGCCAGAAGCGCGGCGGACAGATAGCCCGCCGCCACCTGTGCAAGGAACAGCAGGACGCCCAGCTCTGCACTGCCCAGCATGGACTGCCCGACGGCCAGTATCACAAAGGACGGGCCGGAACAGACACAGGCCGGAAGGAGCGCATCGGCTCCCGCGCGGTGAGCTGCCCGGAGCGGACGGCCCCGGCGGCGGCAC
>ENA-OQEX01000188-OQEX01000188.1-human-gut-metagenome-genome-assembly--contig:-NODE-188-length-36682-cov-4.194146_pt1 | contig 36682 bp, 34 predicted proteins | sample MGYA00242802_ERZ504649 | MGnify/ENA primary metagenome ERZ504649 (study PRJEB26092, sample SAMD00036194) | human gut metagenome | host: Homo sapiens | study: EMG produced TPA metagenomics assembly of...
CGAATATATGTCAGTGTATATAATTGATAAATGTGAACGATTCGTTTCGCAAAGAGCCGGATGCGGGAAAGCCGCAAGTCCGGATTCTGTGAGGGGCGTACGACCGCAAGGGGTGCGTCTACTCGACATCTAATTTTCAAATAAAATAATTCTAATTTTTTCATAAACTACCGGGGTCAGATTATCGAAAACAATCCGGGAAGAAAGTAATCTTTACATAAAATGATACAAAAATTTTTATAAAGCCAAAAGCAGAAATGCCTAAATAGGACTCCTATCATCATTACGATAGGGGGTCTTCGTAAGTAGGTAATCATCCGTATATTGACATTTTATAAAAGCCATCTGATACTGTTCCTGGCTGTCTGCCAGATTCTCTATCAGATGGCTTTGTATTATTTTTTAGTTTAGTACGGCAGTATTCCGGAAGATCCTCTGACCATGGAAGCAGTTTCTTTAATTCTTCCTCTTTAGGAAAAGCTTCCTTTTTTCTGAGTTCATCCAATATATAGGTCAGATATGCGTATGGTTTCAGATGCTCTGGTAACTCAGTTGTCGAGTAGTTCACTACGATGCATATATAAGTCTTTCAAATGATAAATCTCATATATTTTTGTAACCGCATTGGTAAGAGATGTTTCGTGCAGTGGATAATACTGCTTATATAATTTTTCCGGTTTTACAATGTCAATTATTTCAGAAGACCAAAGCCTGTACTTCCATTGCAGAGTAATATAACAGTCAGACATCCATTCCAGAATAAATTCATCATAAGTATTACTTATTTCTGCATTTAAATCTACAGTAATTCCCATATTTCCCATAATCTGTTTCGGAGTTTTACATAAATACAGGGGATTCCCCATATCCATATATCTACGATAATCACTTTTCATATATTTATAGATTATGCCAAAACAGTCAGAACAGTTTCGAGCTATCAATTTAAATAAATATCTTCCAGATAGTTTTGCACTGTTCAGGTAACCTGAATCATATGCCGGATTATTCATAAAAATCGCCCTCCTGATGATAGAGTAAAAATTTCCCCATAGCAGTTCTCACCGTAATTCCCGGAACTTCGAATCCTTCCAGCAAAATTGCACGGTTTCTTGCAGAAAAAAATTGATTTACTTCTCTGCGAGCGTGAAAATCAGCTGTTACATCTGATTCGTCTTTGTATACCTGCCATGCATCTTTCCATTCAATCTGTTTAAATGCTTTTTGTGATTTCAAAAATATCTGATTACCAAGAGAACCTTTATAGAAAAGTTTCTTTATTTCTTCAATATTGATCTGATTTAGCAAAAAAGCTTCTATGACCTGTGTATAACTGTCATCTGCACGATAGCCTTTGATAATATCAAAATCTGCTGTAGAAATACGGTACATTTCTACAATCCGCGAACCTGTGATTTCAGCACTCTCCAGGCTTGTTCCCCTGTTGGCAATGACCTCTGCGATCCAGGCTAAGATACCATAATCGTTCAGAACCATTATTTTCAGACCAGAAGTATTCAAAATATACCGGTTAACAAAAGAGTATTCCGGATCACCATTTAAAACAGCCCAGCTTTTTGCACGGTCTTTATATTCAGTGGTATAAAATCCATTTCCATAATCATTATCTGTTTTTCCACCCTGATAAATTGGTTCTTTTAAAATATGATCAGAACCATGATAAACAATTACATTCTCATATGCTGTATCAGAGTCCATAATATTAACATGACTTTTCACTTTATACCCTCCTTAAATTTACTTTTCAGCTGATTTTATTATAACATTGTTCTAACATCTATGTCAGTATAAAGATTTCGACACAAAGCGTTTGATTTTTACCGACAAAAATGGAAGTGGTAAAACAAGTATATTAGATATAGTAGTATATTATATTTTATCCCAATATAAATAAAGAGCCCCTGACCAGATGGATCAAAAACTCCTGCTGATGTTTTTTTGTTTACCAGTATTTTTTTATATAGTTGACAGCTATAGTGGTTCAGTTGTCAAGACAAAAATTTAAGCATTTTATAATGAACTGATATATGTAACTGGGTAGGGGAGAAAATCCCCCCTTAGGCTGCATGATTATCCAGTAACAGGATTGGATAATAGCAGGATGAGTAGGGTCCCCGAGATAAAACACTAATCTTTCTTTATATCCGCTGAGCAGTTTCTGGCTGGCAATTTCACGCATTAAATCAACATAATCTGTCATAGACGTTGCAGAAGTTGTGTGCTATATTGATTATATAAGAATAATTCTTTCGATGTACCAGACCACTGATTTGGTACAATGCAACTCCAACGCAAAACCACCATTATTTCCAAGGAGGATTTGAAAGATGAAAAAGAAATTGTTAGCTTTATTACTGGCTTCTTCTATGGCTCTAATGAATGTTGCTCCTGCATATGGTACAGATATTTTTACTGACCCGGATAATGCGGCAAACGAAGATGTAATTTCTGTTCCTGAGGAGCTTGATAACAATGGAGAGTTCAATGACACTGAAGATGAGTTTACTTCGGAACAGACAGATGATGATTTCTTTTCGGATGAAAAGGAAATGCCTTCTGTTCAGGAGGGGGACACGTTGGTTGCAAATGCAGGGCAGGGAATAACAGCTGGTACTTCCACATATTCCTCAAAGTCTTCCTTTGGCCGGAGAAAGGCTCTTTCCCAGCTTCAGGGTATGGGCATCAACAGCGGATCTTACAGCTGGAACTGGGCAAGTCCTGAATATACTTCTTATTATACAGATGAGGCAGGAAATCTTCATATTGTTGCCTGGAAAGATCAGACTTTATATGATGCTGTCTGCAATTCCGATCTTAATGTTACCAATGTAACAACAGTAAAGCTTCCGCTTCCATTGTGGGGAGGATTCTATGCTGCACCGATGGGAATTTTTATATTGCAGCAGGACAGAAAAATCTGAACGAAGACAACAGCATAACGGCTGTCCGGATTCTCAAATATAGCCGTGCCTGGAAACTGCTTGGTGCAACGGACATTGGCGGCGGATACACAAATATGTTTGAAGGAATCTACATTCCTTTTGATGCTGCTTCCCTGCGCATGACCCAGATCGGTTCTACCCTGATCGTACACACAGGACGGGAAATGTATGGGATGGAAGGGATACATCATCAGAGTAATATCACTTTTGTCATTAACACGCAGGATATGACGCTTATTAATTCAGATATGCCTTATTGTAGCCATTCCTTTAATCAGTTTGTTGTAAATGACGGCTCTCATGTGTATTTTCTGGATCATGGGGATGCTTATTACAGAGGTCTGATCCTGTCCTCCTTCTCCGCATATTCCGGCGGATATATCGCTCAGGATCGTGCGGTAAATATCTTTCCTTTTATGGGAGCTACAGGTGATAATTATACCGGATGCGAGGTAACCGGATTTTCTCTGGCAGGAAATAATCTGATCACAGTAGGCAAGTCTGTTCCCCATGGTTTGGCTGTGAATGGACAGACCGGATATGAAAATCTTAACAAAAATATCTTTATGATAATTACAGATAAGAACAGTATGACTTCCAGATTTATCTGGCTCACTCAGTATTCACCATCAGGAGCAGAAATAACTCTGACAGAACCAAAGCTCATCCCTGTAGGAAATAATCAGTACGCAGTCCTTTTCTCAGAGGAAACCTCCAACCAGAGCGTTCTGCATTATCTCCTTATGGATATGTCCGGAAACGTAAAATTATCCAAGTTATACAAGAATGTAACGATCCAGACGGAATTCACAGCCGATCTTATGGGGACGTAATTATTGTATGGGTATCTGGAAATTATGATAACGGCAACTATGACAGTTCCCGCACATACCTGTATGAAATCCCCGTAGTGACAACTCCACTTAATGGAATTGCTCTAAACCAGACAAATCTGACAATTGACGAAGGCAATACACAAAAACTCACGCCTTCCTTTACACCATCCAACTCTGATGATGTAAAGATGTGGTCTGGACAAGCAGTAATCCTGGGGTTGCGTCTGTCTCAGAGGATGGAACCATTCAGGGGAACGGTTATGGTCAGGCAGTAATCACTGCTTCTGCCGGAGATTTTCAGGCCCAGTGTCAGGTGACGGTAAAGGTATCTGAGAACAACTCACCACTGACAAAACCTGTGCTGAAACTTTCCCAGAAAGCTGCGGATCAAATACATTTAACCTGGAAAAAGATTCCGGGTGCCAAAGGATACCAGATTTACTGCAAGACAGATTCCCGGTCTTCTTATAAGCGGATAAAAACTCTGAAAACAGGATCCCTCAGTTTTGATGCAGCTGTAGTACCGGGAGTAACCTATTCATTTAAAGTCCGTGCTTATGGAACCAACGCAAGTGGAAAAAACAAATATTCTAAATTTTCAGCGGTGAAATCAAGAAAAGCTGCTGTCCCGGCTCCATCTAAGGTTTCATGTAAAATGAGTAACGGTGGTACAGAGGTTTCCTGGACAAAAGTAGCCGGTGCTTCCGGATATGTAATTTACCGCAATGGTTCCGCTGCCAAAACAGTGAAGTCCTCTGTCTCAACCTGGAAAGACACAAAGGCTTATGATTCCCAGACAGGCATGTACTGGGTTTATAACTATTATGTAAAAGCTTTTAAGACAGTAAACGGCAAGCGAATATACAGTAAGCCCACAAAAACAGTAAATCTTTACTCGTAAATTATAAAACTACAAAAAGCACTATCACTTTGGTAAATAAAGTATAAAACAGGGCAGTCTCATCGGCAAAATTTTTGCCGGGAGGCTGCCCTGAGTATTTGTCTTATTTCACTTCTACTAATTCAATCTTGAAGTTAAGTTCTTTTCCAGCCATTTCGTGGTTTGCATCAAATGTAATGTTTTTCTCATCCTTAGCTGTCACTTTAACAGGGAATGGCTGACCGAACTGGTTTGACAGGTATACCTGCTGGCCAACTGTCAGGTCTTCGGAACCTGGGAGCTGGGCGATTTCCATAGTGAAGATAGCGTTTGGATCTGCCATACCGTATGCTTCTTCAGGCATAAGGTGAACATCAATGATCTGACCAACTTCCATATCAGCTACAGCAGCATCAAATCCTCTGATCATCTGGCCTGCACCGCAGATGAATTCCAGCGGTTCGCCACGGTCGTAAGAAGAATCAAACTGTGTTCCGTCATTGAAAGTTCCTCTGTAATGTGTGCGGCAGGTTTTTCCTACATTGCGTCCTGTAAGCTGTGGCTGTGATCCGCCACATCCACCGCATCCGCCACCGCAGCTGTCTCCACAGGAGTGTCCCTCCTCATGGCTGCCACAGGAATGACCTTCTTCATGATGGTGATGGTCGCAGTTAGCTCCGGAAGACACTAATTCACCTTTTAAATAGCTTTCAACTGCCTGATCAGTATTTCCCTGGGCTCCGGCGCATAATTCGATTCCTGCCTCTGTGAGAGCTGTCTGAGCACCACCGCCGATGCCACCGCAGATCAGAACATTTACACCCTGCTCAGCAAGCAGACCTGCAAGTGCACCATGTCCTGTACCGTTAGAACCGATCACTTCACTGGAAACTACTTTGTTGTCTTCCACTTCATAAACTTTAAAAGACTCTGTTTTTCCAAAATGCTGAAAAATCTCTCCATTATCATATGTTACTGCAATTTTCATTTGAAAAATCCTCCAAATTATTTTTTATACCCATTCAGTCCAGTATAAACTGTCTGCGACACAAAAGCAAGGCTATTTGATCAGGTAATTCTCAATTCCATTTGCAATTCCCCGTACCATTTTTTTCTGATAAGAACTCTGTTGCATACGGCGGTCTTCGGAAGGATTACTCATATATCCCATCTCGATAATCGTTGTCGGAACTTTGCTCCAGTTATTTCCGGTCATAGAGTCTGTTTCCCAGACGTATTCTTTTCTGCATCCTGTAGCTGACACATATGCATTGAGCACAGCCTCAGAAAGAGCTTTGTTTTTTCTGTACATAGATGAAATATAAGGACTGTTTCTGGTTGTACAGATAGTCAGTGCTCCACTGATAGAGGAATTATCACTTCCATTGGCATGGATACGGATATACGCATCCGCGTTTGCCTTATTTGCCACTTTTGCGCGGTCAATACAGCTGAGAGCTACTTTACTGTTGGTTCGGGTCATTATTACCTTAAAACCTCTTTTCTGAAGAAGGGTTCTTAGCTGAAGACCAATGCTCAGGTTGAGCTTATATTCCTCCACACCTGTAGCAACACCCTGGGTTCCGGACGTATCTTTCTCTTTCAGCTGGCTGGAATCAGGCCCAAGAGGTTCATAGCCACCGGCAACAACAGCAGAATGCCCCGGATCCAGTACAATAACAGGAGTCCAGACACCTTTACTGTTGATCTTTCGTCTATTTACAGTCTGATTGATACGCATTCTTCCAGTCTGTTTGCCAAAATATCTGAAACGATTATGAATACGGTGCCATCCTGTAAGCATGGTACCGTCTGCTGCAAAACAGTAATAATACTTGCCGATTTTGTGCAGGTCTGTCAGCTTTTTGCCATCCTTATAATAGTATTTTTTTCCACCGAAGGTTTTCCATCCGGTGAAAGTACTGCTGACAGATGCTGCCTGGACATCTGTAAAATTTACAGAAGGTAAGGCTGTGACCAGGAGAAGAATGCACAAGAGCCAGATAAAACATGATTTTCTTTTCTTCATACGTGACTTCCTTTCATATAGAGATGTTTTGAGTAATGGTTTTCTGTATGTTGATTATATCATGTAATTGTCTGGGAGTGTGGAAAAAAGTTCCTAAAAAGAAAGACTCCGGTCGCAATGACCGGAGCCTTCTTTTAGGAATCTGTATTAATTACCCAAATGGATTATTTAACAGTAGCCTTTTTCAGGTTTGACCATGGGCTGAAGACTTTCCTTCCATTTTCGGATGTTCTGTTGAATGCATGCATTCCTACAGTCCATGTTCCTTTTGGTACGTTCTTGAATGTTGCTGTTACTGTACCTTCTTTCAGGTTCAGTACTTTGTGAGCACCATAGTTGTATGGTCTTGTCTCACCGTTTTCTTTCTTGGAGGATGTTCCAAGTACTACATCGTAACCAGTTGCGTTTGCAGCTGCTTTGTATGTTACTTTGATAGTAGATCCGCTTACTGTTACGTTTGTGATAACAGGAGCGTCCGGTGTGATTGCGGATACAACGAATGGATATGCATTAGACCAGTCGCTGAATACTTCTTACCGTTTGCGTCACGTTTCCAAGCGTGGCAGTATGCGTAGTAGGTTCCCTGCTGTACATATTTAAATGTAGTAGAGGTGCTAACCTGATTCTTGTTTACAGAAGCATAGTCTTTGTTTTTGATGCAGTCGCGGTCTGTGGAGATTACATAGTCGTAACCTGCAGCACCTTCTGAATCACCGGAAAGGATTGCTGTTGCCTGATTGCCAACAACTTTAACGCTGCTGATCATTGGAGCGTTTGGCTTCTCATCTTCAGCTTTTCCATCAGCTTTAACTGTAACAGAACCTGTATAATTCTTGGATGTACTTACAGCAGATACTGTGTATGTGCCGTCACCGTTGTTCTTGGATGTGTATTCTGCTGATGCTACAGGGATATATCCGTTTACTACGGAAACAACGCCGTCTTTTACAGTTACGTTACAATCTTTGATGTTCTTCTTGTCAACACCCCATACTAATTTGTCAGCGCCGTCTTTCTGGTCAGTAGTAGCAACTGAAGATCCTTCATATCCATTGATACCGGTAACTTTTACACCATAAATATTTCCAACAGTTACATCTGTAGGTGTTACTGTTGCTCCCTTGCTATCAATTAACTCAAGCTTGTAATCTTTACCTTCAACTAAAGTAGTACCACCAATCTGAATTGTTACTTCAGGTTTTACTGGAAGACCTGCAGCGTATGTTGCATTTTTAAGACTTACGTTCTTAGCTACAAACTGAACGCTTCTAATTTTTACAGGAACCCTTGCAACTACACCTTTAATAATTGTACCATCTGCAGTTACAATATCTTGTGTTCCATCTCCTGCAAATCCTGTGCCTTCTTTAGCTACAGCATAAACATATCCGATGTTAATTGGATTATTATTAGAATCTTTCTGTGTAGATTTTTTACCAGCAATATTGTCTACATATTTGATTTCAAAATCAGATTCTTTTGCAGTTGTCTTGTTAGACTTATCAAGTGTTAATACAGCTTTGGCAAATGTATGAGCATTTCCATCATAATCAAATATAGTGCTTGATGCATCAAATCCTTTACTGTCGTAAACCTTTAACACACCTTTTACTTTCTCTTTGATGATATTAAATTCAGCAGTGATATTAGAACCTGTGAAGTTCTTGTTTCCATCAACTGGTTTTAATACAACAGTTCCTTTTCCAGCTTCTTTGTTTTCACCATAGGATACGATCTCAAACTGGTTTGTTACATCATTTCCATTTAATGTGGCTTTGAATGTACGTGGTCTAACCTGTCTTCCGGTATAGTCCTCATCTTCGATTGTAACTTTTACATCAGCAGTATTCGCAGCTGTGATGGTGAATGTTCCAGTTGCTGTTCCAGAGTAGAAATCATTGCCAGCATAACCTTTTACAGTAACCTTTCCTGTACCAACATTAACTGCATCGGTAATAGCTACTTCTTCATATTCAGCTTTGCCATCTGCAACTTCGCCTTTTTTATAAAGAACGATTACTCCATCGATAACTGCATAATTTGGTGTAATCTTACCACCTGTATATGTATAGGAAGACGGATTTACAACAACCATAGAATCTGTCAGCTTCTTAGCAACAATTTCTGTTTCCCCTTTGAAAACATCATTGCCCGTAGCTGCTTTTACTGTATATGTTTTACCATTAGTTGTTCCATAAATATAGTTTTTGTTTGTAATGGTAACAGTAGAAAGAATCTTGTTGTGTTTTACATTTCCCGTAGTGCATTCCATTCGTACTTTACAGAGAAATCATCTGCTGTAAGAGTTTTCTGTACTTTCTTACCATCTTTATCTTTTGCAACAACTGTTAATGCAACTTTATAATCAGATGCATTTTTATAAGATTCATTGAATGCAACATCCTTCGGAACAGTGATGTAGCTTGCTGCTACCTTTAACGGCTCAATAGTAAATGGAATAGCAGCTGTCTGGTCTTTGTATGTACCACTTGTAATTTTGATATTTGCATATGCCTTTGCTCTATACTCATCTTTAGCACCAGCGGCAGTAGCAGTGTTGAGAAGCTCAGATGCATTTGTATTATTAGTGTAGCCTGTGATTTCATATGCGTTAGGATCCAGTTTCTCCGTAATTTCCTTACCAGTATTATCAATATACTTAATAGATAATGCTCCTAAATCAGCTTTAGATGGCTGAATTGCTTCTCCAGTGTATGGAGTTTTATATTCATCATCAGATTCTACTTTATTTAATACAGCACTTGTTGCAACAACCTGGAAAGTCTGCTCGTTTTTACAGTTTCCATTAGCTGTCGCACTTACAGTTACAGAATAAGTACTTCCATTTTCAAGCTTGGTATTATTTGCAAGAGTAGAAACAGGCTTTCCATCCTCACCTAATTTCTGAACAGTAAGTGTGTAATTACCAGTAAGATTCAGCTCAGTGCCTTCAATGCCTGTAAATGTCAGATAAGTACCTAAATTGTCAGGAGTAGTTGCAACCGGAACATATCCGCTTGCTGTATTAACAGAAATCTTTGTTCCTGCTGTAGAAAGATCACGTTTGGTAATTTCAACTGTATTTTTAGTTGTTAAAGTTTTATTGTCAAAATTTTTAAAGTTTGTAAGTTTATCTCCATCAAGAGTTACCTTTACAATATAATTATTAGCATCTTTTCCATCAACAACAGCATCTTTAAATGCACTTGACAAATCTGCACCGCCAAGCTTATCATCTGCACCATTATTTTCTGATTTAGATTCAGTTACAGTAACTTTGTCTTTAGATACATGAATGGTATTTCCTGTATACTGGAAACTGAGTCCTTTTGTCACATCTGCAACAACATCAACCGTATTTTTGGTATTTTTGTTATCTCTGTTATATGTTTTTGCAACAATTTTAGCTGTAGTAGAAATACTTCCTTTGTAAGGAGAATTAGGTACATCATCTGCGGATGCAGTTACAGTTATTTCATCCCCGCATTAATTCCACTTGTAGAAGTAAGGGTGTAATAAGGTTCTCCTGTTGTTGACGGAATAACACCATTTAATTTTACACCAGAGGTATTTACTGACTGTGCAAAACCGTTGTATTTAAGATCCTCCACTCCAACAATGTTGGCTACATCCTTTAAATCCTGTTTTTCTACAGTAACAGTAATACCTGTATTAATATCATACAATGTCTGATTTGTCACACTAACATCGTATACATAAAGTGTCAGTGTTTTACCTGCCAAATCAGAATTAGCCCAAAGGCTCATGTCAGCTACATCACTAACAGTTACGTTAGTAGGAGTAACAGAAACACCATTTTCATCAACCCAACGATATTTCCATGAAGAAGCGGAAACACCATCTTTATTAACAGTACCTTTAATGGTCGCTACAGCAGTGTTTCCCCATACAATTTTAGATTTATCTACTGACAAATCAATAGACATATTTCCTTCGTTAATCATTGTAGAAGCCGGAGTTGCTTCAGTTGTATCGTTAACAATCGGCGCATCTGCGGTCTCATCTGAGAATGTTTCAGCAGCCGGAGCTTCTGTAGCTACAGCAGCGTCAGATCCATCGCTGAACTCAGCAGCCCATACCGGCACATTAGAAGTAGCAAGCATTGCAACAACAAGTGACATACTTAATGTCTTTTTTGCCATGCCCTTCTTTGTGTTTTTAATCTTTGTCATGATTATAGTTCCCCTTTGGGTGATAGACAGGTTGATTTTGGAGAAAATTTCGTATGGGGAATTGATTTCAGACTTGAAGAATATCCGGATATTATGATTTATAAGTGGATAATTGTTGACAATCATAGTAAAAACAGATAGTTATTGCAAATAAATCTGATGTTGTATTGAAAAATTCTTCTGGTTTTACGCTGATTATAATAAGTAACGATACATAATGAAACTCATAAAATATAAAATATCCAGGGGATCTGCCTGAAAAATTGACGCAGTAAATCGGAACCCGGTTCTGATTTTGGTGAAAGAAATTTACTCCAATCTGCCACCTCTTCTGGTGTCTGCCCGAATCGGAAGAAGCATTTGACGAAGTTTTATTTCTGAGGTATCATAAAAATATAAATAGAAAATTTCACTTGCAGGAGTATCTCATGAAAGTAAAAAACAGTATTTCTACAACAATGAGAACCTTAAAAGGCAGAGAAACAAAAGATAAAGCGGCGAAAAATATTTTTTCGTATAAGCCGATTATGGGCAACATTCTAAAGTACACCGTAGCAGAATACAGGGACTGTTCTCTGGAAGAGATCATGAACTGTATTGAGGGAGATACAATCCGGACCGGAACAGCATTCGTAGAGGAAGACATGGCAGGAAGCATCCGGGGCGAACAGACGGAATTTAACACAACAGATGAGGCACCGGCAGTTTTTGATATCCTTTTTCGTTCGCTGCTTCCAAAGAAAAAAGGAAATATCCTGGTAAATCTCCATGTGGATTTTGAATTACAGAAGAACTACCGGCCGGGGTATCCTGTTATTAAAAGAGGCATATACTACGGATGCCGGAAATTATCTGCACAGCTGGATAAAGTAGGGAAAAATGGGAAAGGCTATAAATATCTGGAAAAGGTCTACAGTATCTGGATCTGTCTTGAGAATATTCCCAAAGAACAGCAGAATACCGTATCTTATTACAAGATACATAATTACAAAAATGAAGGTTTCCGCATACCTGACATTCAGATCGATGCTGCGGAAGCAGACCTTATGGAGGTTGTCATAGTACGGCTTGGAGGGGAAGAACAAAATGAAAAGGGACTGATGGATCTTTTGTATGGTGTATTTTCCGGTGATCAGAAGAAAGTACTATCCTACATTCCGGATTCAGACAGTCAGATCCGACAGAAGGAGGTGTCCGATATGTTGAGTATGATTTCCTATGCAGAAGAGAAAGGTGAAAAAAGAGGCGAAAAAAGGGGCGAAAAGAAAGGCGAAAAAAAAGGTATAAAGAAAGGTGAAAACCGTCTTGGGATGCTTATGAAAATGCTTTTAAATGACAAACGTTATGCAGACGCAGAGAGGGCATCTGAAGATGAAAAATACAGGGAACAATTATACAAGGAGTTTGAGATTTAGTTAATGACAAACTGAAAAATCATCAACAATGCGTAAAAAGTTTTCAGCATATCAGAGAGATATGCTGAAGATGTTTTTTCTTCGTTTCCGAAGATGTGAAAGCGAGAAGAACTACCGGCCGGAGTCTGCTTTTGCCTGTTGTATCTGCCACGTTCTATATACAAAATACTGCATATAAAGGCACGATTCGATAAGCTTCTTTTTGCCTGAAGTCTTCGGCAGAGATTAAATACATTTGCGTGGGTGCAGGAGAGAGAGAAGATTTATTCAGCTGCATAAGGTTCCTGCACTTCTGATGTGGGGTGGTGCGGTAGTCTATGACAATAAAATGACTGTTTTTGGACAGTAAAAAGGGAACTTCCGCCTGGTTGCCGCTGGACCAGTAGGAGAGGGTATAGCCATTCCGGATAAAGTGCTGTGCCAGAAAGGTTTCGATACAGGCTGTACCGGCGGTGGTTTCTTCTCCTGACAGAAGCTGGAAGGCAGGGATTTTTAGTATGCATGAGCATAATCCGGTGTCAACAGGATACAGATGTAAGGAGGTTTCCGAAGGTTTGCTGCAGACAGCTGTCTGGCAGGGAATGGCAAGTCCGGCGCTGATCAGCCACTGCAAGGGTTTGTGGTAGACTTTGGCAGTAGCACCTTTTGCAATGCGGGTGTACTGGAATTTACGGCTGGTTCTGCCGAGCTGTGCAGGGATCGAGAGCCAGGCATTGCGGCAGTGGCGGGCGGTTCCTTTTGGAGCCAGAGCAGTAATATCGCTGAGAAAAAGATTAAGGAGCTTTTGCTGGGTGTCAGGTACCAGCAGGAGCTTCTTTTCTTTTTTGTATTCCATAATGGCAGCAGGCATTCCGCCGATGATCAGATAGAGACGGAACTGTGACAGGGCTTTTTCGTGGAGTTTCTTTCCTATTGGGCTGAAATCGGAGAAATGATTGCGGATTTCTCTTGTAAGGGCAAACTCAGCATTGGCCCACAGAAATTCTTCAAAATCCAGTGGATACAGAGTCAGGATATCAAAGTCGTGGACGGAGAAAGAATCAGAGTTAACCACACCTTTATAGATAGAGGCAATGTGATATTGTGGAAAGTCCAGGGCAATAGAGGTAAGAAGTGTGGAAATCTGAGGAATGCACTGGATATTGTCAAGAATCAGAAGGGAAGAGGCAGGGCGCAGTGGTTTTCCTGCACAGGTTTCCAGAAAAAGCAGTACTTCCTGTGGATCATGTGGAACAGACAGATAGTCTGTAGCAGAGCGGTCTGTTTCCAGATTGATGTAGAGTGTATGTTCGTATTGCTTATTTCCGAAGTCCATAAGCAGCCAGGTCTTGCCTGTCTGGCGAAGCCCCTGGAGGATTAAAGGTTTGCGGCCGGGATTTTTTTCCAGTATATCAGGGAATCGGTACATTTTCTTCTCATATGGGAAATCTCCTTTTAGTCGGTGGCATAGGTATAGAGTGAACGGTAACGGTACAGGACAGTTATAAATGATCAGCAGAGGAACGAGTTGATTGTAGAGGAATGTTTATGACATCATTATACGATGAAAATGTCGGAAAAATCTATACATAAAGATAGAAAAAAGTCGATTTACACATTTTTAAATATTTGTTATCGTAATTGTATTGACAAAATATAATCGTTCAGTTTTTTCTTCCCGGAGGAGGAATTGTTGAATGGTTACAGTGCCGGTTACTGTTTATTCTGTGCATTGCAAGACGTGCTGCGGAATGCAGGGTGAACGGTAACAACATTGCCCGGCAAAACAACAATTATTTCATTTCACAAAGGAGGATCCCTATGAAGAGAATCAATGCAATCTACGCAAGGCAGTCAGTGGACAGAGCAGATAGTATTTCTATTGAAAGTCAGATCGAGTTCTGCAAGTACGAGTTAAAGGGTGGAAGTTTCAAAGAGTACAAGGATAAGGGTTACAGCGGCAAGAATACAGTCAGACCACAGCTTCAGCAGCTTCTGACAGATATCCGCAGAGGGGAAGTGGAGAAAGTGATCGTGTATAAGCTGGACCGGATCAGCCGTTCTATTCTGGATTTTTCCAATATGATGAATCTGTTTCAGCAGTATCAGGTGGAATTTGTCTCTTCTACAGAGAAATTTGATACTTCCACACCTATGGGACGGGCAATGTTAAATATCTGCATTGTGTTTGCGCAACTGGAACGTGAGACTATTCAGAAGCGTGTCAGCGACGCATATTATTCCAGAAGTCAGAAAGGTTTTCGCATGGGCGGCAAGCTCCTTATGGTTATCGGCTAGAGGAGATCCTGATGGAAGGAATCCATACAAAGAAGCTTGTGGAAGAACCCGGGGAAGCGGCAATTGTGCGGGAAATTTTTGATATGTACGAACAACCGGACACTTCTTATGGGGATATCACCAGATATTATGCGGAAAAGGGAGTGCAGTTCTACGGAAAGGAACTGATACGTTCCATGCTGGCCCAGCTTTTGAGAAATCCGGTATATGTGCGGGCTGATATGGATGTGTACCGTTTTTCAGGAGTCATGGAACCAATATAGTAAGCAGTCCGGAGCAGTTTGACGGGATTCATGGATGTTATCTTTATCAGGGGCGGGATGCGCAGACAGATAAGCTGCAGAATCTTAAGGGACATATGCTGGTGGTGGCACCGCATGAGGGGCTTGTGTCTTCGGAGCAGTGGCTGAACTGCAGGATCAAGCTTATGAGAAATAAAACGATTCAGGCCAATAGGAAAGCTGTGAATACATGGCTGGCAGGGAAAGTGAAATGTGGCAATTGCGGATACGCACTTATGAGTATTAAAATACAGTCCGGTAAACAGTACCTGAGATGTACGAAGCGTCTGAACAACAAAGCCTGCCCGGGGTGCGGGAAGGTTTATACTGAAGATGTGGAGAATTATGTATATAAAGAGATGGTACGTAAGCTGCGCGAAGGACAGTCTCCTGCCGCTTATACGAAGTTAAAGGAAAATCCGCAGGTAAAGCAGATTTACAGGGAGATTGAGGAAATGGAAAAGGAGATTTCTCTGCTTGTGGATTCTCTGGCAGGTGCCGGAGAAACACTGACAGATTATATTAATCAGAGAGTGGAAGAAATAGACCAGATGCATCAGTTAAAGTTGGAGAAATTATCGGTGCTTGCGGAGAATCATGCGACACCGGAGCAGATGGAAAAGGTAGCATCTAATATAAGTCTGTGGGGAGAGATAGATTTTGAGGAGAAGAGGTTTACAGTTGATAAGATGATCAGGTCACTTAAGGTATTTCCCGGATCAGTCCAGATACAATGGAAATTCTGATATATAACAGTCCGGCAGAGCGTAAATTTTTGTCTTTACGCTCTGCCGGACTAGAGCGTGTCTGAAAAATCATTCCCGCAATCTGCACGCCCCACTTTGCGGGATATTTCACCCGAATTCAGTTGCCGTAGCCCAGATGGTCTTATTAGTTTTCAGTCAGTGGTTTGTTCTTTATAAGCATTTCGCGAATTACGTTTTGCGTATATTCTCCGACATGCCTCTTATCTTCTTTGCTCAGTTCATCCGGATAGATCGGCTTACCGTATTCTACTACAACTTTTGCAGGAGATATCTTCGGGAAGTGTGCCTCGAAAATGTTGGCTGAATTGCTGATCGCAATTGGGATGATCGGGCAATTGGCCTTGGTAGCGATTTTGAAGCTTCCTTCATGGAAGGGAAGCATGTCCAGCTCATCTTTATTTCTGTTTCGGGTTCCTTCCGGGAAAATACAGATGGAAATTCCGGATTTTACTTTGTCTACTGCGGTCAGGATTGTTTTGAGTCCCTGTTTGATGTCTTTCCTGTCAAGGAAGAGACAGTGGAGATAACGCATCCATGTGGAAAGAAGAGGAATTTTCTCCATCTCTTTTTTGGCAATGTAGCCTGTACGGATCGGACAGCGGGAGTAAGTAAGAAGTATGTCGAAGTAGCTTCTGTGGTTGCCGATATAAAGTACAGGTGTGTCCTTTGGCACATTTTCTTCTCCGATCACAGTAATCTTTGCACCGGTGATCTTAAGGATAAATCGGAATACTGCCTGGATGATCCTAAGGGAGCTGATATCCTTCTTTTCAGGAGAAAATCTGCCGATGATCCATTCGACCAGCAGGATGGGGATGGACAGGATCAGGTATCCGATCACAACAATACAGACGAGGATAAATCGTATCATTCGTTAATTCCTTTCCGGGCATTATATAATGCTGATGCCCATATATAAGTATAGAAGTTATTATAAGGAATTATGAGATATCCTGCAAGAAATAAATCATAGTATAATGATTTTTGGCATTAAATAAAACACTCAGGACAGGATTCTTTCCTGCAGAAAAGCAGTTACTGTCAGATATATAGCATAGAGTATGGTAATAACAGGGCTGTATCCGGCATAGAATATTTAGCGAAGAATGAGCAGGGGTGCATTATGGGCAAAAGGACAGGAGGACTGCTCTGTGTGTTGCTGTTGGCTCTTTTGCCGGCGGCTGTCAGTTTATCAGGATTGAGGAGGGCGAACGTACACCTCTGGAATATACGATCGTAAAGCAGGAGGAAATTCCGGAAGAGATTTCAGAACTGATGGAACAGAAGAAAAAGAAAGTATTTCAGATGACCTATCAGGTGGGAGATATAAGGTATCTGATGAAGGGATATGGAGAGCAGCTTACAGGAGGGTACAGTATTCAGGTGGAGGAGGTTTCCGAATCAGAGAACGCAGTATTCTGCAAGACAAGGCTGATAGGTCCGGAGAAAGCGGATGCAGGCAGTGAACCGTCTTATCCCTGTATTGTCCTGAAAATCAGAGAAACAGAGAAACCGATAGAATTTTTGGGTTTTATCATAAAGTAAACAGAGAAAGGAAGGAAGCAGGTTGGAATTAAAAAAAGAAAGTATTCAGATGCTGCGGATCAAAAATAAAGCGGCAGCGCAGGCGACTTTTGACGAGGACTATAATGTGCCCGATGTGAAACCAGATATCGGGAGACTGGTGCAGAGCAAAGCGGATGTTTCCATGGAGGAAGTGAGGCTGAGTGAAGGAAGAGCGCTTCTTAAAGGGACATTAAATGCAGATTTGCTTTATGTGGGGGAAAAAGAGGGCAGGATTTACAGCCTTTCTGCGAAGCTTCCGCTGGATGAGATGATTAATCTGGAGGGAATCGAAGGGGGAGATAAGCTGTGTCTGAAATGGGAGATTGAGGATCTCAGTGTTCATATGATCCATTCCAGAAAACTGAATATTAAAGCAATTGTAACTTTTTATGCAGTGGTAGATGAACTGGCAGTCGTTGAACTTCCGGTTTCCGCAGAGGATCAGGAAGTCTCTGTGAAAACGGAGAAAGTCCGGCTTATGAGTCTTCGTGTACATAAAAAAGATACTCTGCGCATTAAGGATGATATTACTCTTGCGTCAAACAGACCTAATGTAGAAAACCTTCTGTGGTATATGGCTGAACCGAGGAATCTGGACCTGCGGCCGGGAGAGAACAAACTCCGGGTGAAAGGAGAGCTTGCAGTTTTTCTTCTGTATACAGGGTATGAAGAGGAGAATCCACCTCAGTGGCTGGAGTATACCATGCCTTTTTCCAATGAGATGGAATGCAGTGGCTGTATGGAAGATCTGATTCCACATATTGAGGTGTCTCTTCTTCATCAGGGGATAGAGGTAAAGCCTGATCCGGATGGTGAAGAACGTATCCTTCAGGTGGATGTGGTACTGGAATTAAATATGAAAATGTACAGGGAAGAGGAGCATGAACTTCTTCTTGATGCATACAGCCCACACAAAGAATGTGTTCTTCATCGGAAAAAGGAAATGTTGGAAAGTCTTCTGGTACGGAATTTTTCCAGGTGTCGTCTGACAGACCGGATAGAAGTTAAGGAGAGTCAGGGAAAAGTTTTGCAGCTTTGCCACAGCAGCGGTAAGGTAAAAGTAGATAAGACCAGGATTACGGATAAGGGAATTGTGGCAGAAGGAATTGTGGCACTCAAGATCCTGTATATTATTGGAAATGATGAAATGCCGTTTTATTCTATGGATGCCATGCTTCCGTTTACTCATCTGATCGAGGCAGAAGAGATCGGGAAGGATTGCACATATTTACTTCAGGCTGACCTTGAACAGCTTTCCACTGCAATGGCAGATGGGGATGAGATTGAAGTCAAGGCGGCGGTGGGACTGAATGTGCTTGTGTTCAGACAGTGGGAAGAGCAGCTTATTGAATCTGTGGAAGAACAGCCGTTGGATCGTAAGAAACTGGAAAGTATGCCGGGAATTACGGTATATATTGTAAAGGCCGGAGATACCCTGTGGGATATTGCAAAGAAATTTTATACAACTGTGGATGAGATTTCGGGTGTGAACAGTCTTACGGAAAAAGAGGTAAAGCCGGGGCAGTCGTTAATTCTTGTCAGGCAGGGATGATAATGAAAAAAATTCCGGAAAAAATGAAAACTCCTATATTGAAAACTAAAAAAAAATGATTTAAAATATGCACAAAGAGTTTTATTGTATACAAAGTACAAATATGATTGCGAAAGTACAGTTATATACGAATGATATTGCTGGAAACGGAGGATTTTATGCGTTTACGTGCATTGGCGAAGATAAATCTGGGACTGGATATTCTCAGAAAGAGAGAGGATGGCTATCATGAAGTCCGGATGATCATGCAGACGATACAGATGTATGATGTTCTGGAGATGAAGAGGGTGAGGAAGCCGGGGATTTCCCTGTCTGTCAATTATTCCTATATTCCGAATGATGAACGAAATCTGGTGTATAAGGCGGCGAAGCTTCTGATGGATGAATTTCAGGTTAAGGGTGGTGTGGATATCCATCTTGAGAAATTTATTCCTGTGGCAGCAGGTATGGCAGGCGGAAGCTCGGATGCGGCAGCTGCACTGGTGGGGATCAACCGGCTTTTTAAACTGGGACTGAGTCAGAAGGAACTGATGGATCGTGCTGTGAATATCGGGCAGATGTTCCGTACTGTGTGATGAGAGGAACTGCCTGGCAGAGGGGATCGGGGAGAAACTGACCAGGATCACTCAGGTGCCCGACTGTTTTGTACTGATCGGTAAGCCCGGAATCAATGTTTCCACCAAAGCTGCCTATGAGAGCCTTCAGCTGGATAAGATTTCTTCTCATCCGGATATTGATGGGATGATAGGAGATATAGAACGTGGAGATCTTCTGGCAATGACACAGAAGATGGGAAATGTTTTTGAGCCGGGAATTATAGAGAAATATCCTGTAATTGGCGAAATCAAAGCACTGATGGAGAGTCATGGTGCGTTAAAGGCGATGATGAGTGGAAGTGGTCCTACAGTGTTCGGAATCTTTGATGATCGTGAAAAGATGGAGGCGGCAGCAGAGGTTCTTAGAGAGAGCCGGCTGGCGAAGACGGTTTTGCCACAGAAGTAATGAAAGCAGGAGGGAATACAAATGACAAGTGATTTTTCAGTAAATATGAATGAATATCTTCCATTAAGGGATGTGGTTTTTAATACGCTGCGTCAGGCAATCCTGAAGGGCGAACTGAAACCTGGTGAGAGACTGATGGAGATTGCGCTGGCAGAGAGACTTGGCGTGAGCAGAACTCCTATCAGAGAGGCAATGCGTAAGCTGGAGCAGGAAGGTCTGGTAGTGATGATCCCGAGACGTGGTGCCAGGTTGCCAATATCACAGAGAAGGATCTGAATGATGTTCTGGAGGTTCGTATTGCTCTTGAGAATGTAGCTATTGAGAAAGCATGTGCCCGTATGACTGAAGAAGAAATGAGGAGACTCTGGCTTGCTGCCAAGGAGTTTGAACATACGATCGCAGAGGGAAATCTTGTTAAGCTTGCGGAGGCTGACGTTGCATTCCATGAGGTTATTTATCAGGCTTCTGATAATAAGAGGCTGATCCAGGTACTCAACAATATGCGTGAGCAGATTTATCGTTATCGTGTAGAATATCTGAAAGAAGGTGAAACACGAGATGTTCTGGTGAAGGAACATGAGGAACTGACAAAGGCGATCAGAGAGCGTGACGTAGAACGCGCGAAACAGCTTTCTTTCCAGCATATTGAGAATCAGAGAATGGCTATCATGCGTTCTATTGAGGCTGAGGATGCAGAACGTGAACGTGCAGAGAAAGAGAAATCCAGGGGACACAGATAAGAATGGTATAATATCTGAATATCGGGAAATTCTAAGAGAGGCGGGATGCCTCTCTTTTTTTGCGCATCCATGTATGTAAGTGGGTTTATGAATATTGCCGACTGGCAACAGATCTGTCTGGTACATCGAAAACGATGTACCGGTATGAAACGAGGTGGGAAATTATTGAAGAAACTGGAAGAATCCCGGAAAGTATCTGCAAATCTGAGGGAGAATGAGAAATATCTGCGAAGCAGGCTGGAAAATTGCAGTGATATTCTGATCCGTCCCATGCGGCTGGGAGATAAACATAAGGTAGACTGCCTTATGGTCTATATAGAAGTTGCGGTTTCCAACATGATGCTGGATGATTCTGCTCTTGGAAAGATGATCAATCATTTCTGGGAGATTTCGCCGGAGGATATTCAGGAATTTGTCAGGCATAACAGTCTTGGGATCGCAGATGTAAAGAAACTGGAGAATCTTGACGAGTCCATAGATGCCATGCTTGCAGGGAATGCAGTGTTTTTCATAGATGGATATGACAAGGCGATGAAAATCTCCAGCAAAGGTTATCCATCCACAGGTGTGATGGAGGCAGAATCGGAAAAGGTGCTGCGGGGTTCCAGGGAAGGATTTTCGGACAGTGTGAAAAGTAACAGTGCACTGGTAAGAAAAAGGCTTCGTGATACCAGACTCAAGGTGGAAGAATATAAAATTGGTGTGCGCTCTCATACCTTAACGCAGGTGTTATACATGGATGACCTGGTACATGAGGGACTTCTGGAAGAAGTGAAGGAACGGCTGGAAGAATTTCAGATTGACGGAATCCTTGACAGCGGTATGCTTGAACAGCTGACAGAAGATGTGTGGTATTCTCCTTTTCCTCAGTATCAGACAACGGAACGTCCGGATCGTGCTGTGCAGGAAATCCTGAAAGGTAAGGTTGTGATTCTGTGTGATAATTCTCCGGAAGCATTGATCCTTCCGGGAAATTTTAGCAGTTTCATGGAGAGCAGCGAGGACTGGTATCACAGGTTCGAGATGGCTTCCTTTCTCAGAATACTGCGATATCTGGCTGTGATCATGGCGACTGTTCTGCCGGGACTTTACCTGGCAGTGATACGTTTCCATACACAGATTCTGCCATCTGCACTGATACTGTCTTTTGCGGAGGCGAGGGAAGGAGTGCCCTTTTCCAGTGTGGTGGAACTGATTTTTCTGGAACTGGCTTTTGAACTGATTCGGGAGGCTGGGGTGAGAGTTCCGGGATCTCTGGGAAATGCTATTGGCATTGTTGGCGGACTGGTGATCGGACAGGCAGCGGTAGAGGCAAATCTTGTGAGTCCGATCGTGGTGATGATCGTGGCGTTGACTGCGCTTGGCTCTATGACTGTTCCAAATGAAGAGTTTGCAGCAGCATTTCGGCTGGTGAAGTATGGGTTTCTGATCCTGGGAGGTTATCTGGGAATTTACGGAATCGTGCTGGGAGTATATCTGGTTATAGGGCACCTGGCAGGCCTGATAAGTTTTGGTATTCCTTATCTGGTTCCTTTTATAAAGAAAGAACAGAAGGGCAGCAGAGGAGAAGGGGTTCTGAGAGTTCCGCTGCGCAAGAGGGTATTACGACCGCTTTATGCAAGAGAGGAGCAGAAGATCCGTTTGAAGAGAAAGGAGTCCGGTTCATGAGATTTGCAGAGAATAACAGAATTTCCCACAGGCAGCTGTACAGGCAGATGATACTGGCATTACTGGCACCATTTATGCTCTGCGTTTTCGGAAAGGGTGGAATGAACGGAATCAGTGCAGTGGCGGGAATGATTTTTGCGCTGATATTGCTTGGGTTTTATGTAATCTGGCTGATACGGCTGACACCTTCATTTGAAGATCCGGTAAAGTCTGCAGGTGCTTTTGCGGGAAGGCTGATCGGGATTTTTTTCCTGATCTATGTGTTGATGGCGGGAGGATATCTACTGGCGCTTCTCAGGAGGCTGGTTCCTGTAAAGCTGATCACAGGAGTATCCGGCCGATGGATCGCATTCTGGGCGGTTCTGGTATGTTCTGTCGGAACCTGCAAAGGTGTACAGAGAAGAGGAAGAATGGCGGAAGTATCAGGTGGCCTGCTTCTTGGCGGGATTATGATAATGATGATACTTTGTGTGCCACAGGCAAAAACGGAATATCTCATGGGAGAAATCCGGTGGGAGGAGCTTACAGTGAGAAATGTCAGTCAGTCTTTTTATGGAACTCTGTGTGCTTTTTCGCCGGTTGCATTGCTGCCATTTCTGTTGGGAAATGTGGAGAAATACGGAAGTGCAGGAAAGACGGTGGCAGGAGGAATCCTGACACTTGGCGGGATTCTTATTGGAATGGAGCTTCTGCTTCCGGCAGTTCTGGGATATGACAGGGTAGCGGCGGAAAGTTATCCGGTCCTGCCTCTGCTGGCAGGCGCAGATCTTCCGGGAAATGTACTGGCCAGATTTGACATCCTGTGGATGGGATTTCTGCTTTACAGCCTGCTTTTTGCAATAGGGAGTCTGCTGTATTATGGAAATCAGATTATCGGGAAATCTCATCCTGGTAGGGGGAGGTTCTGGCTTCCGGCACTGGTTTTCCTGATTTCGCTTCTGGAAGAAGAGGGAAAAGGAATACTGGATTATTTTGGATGGTGTCTGGCGCATATTTTCGTCCCGGGAATTCTCATCTGTCAGTTTTATATGTTTATCAGAGGAAAGGGACACCGCAGGAAGCAGAGGAAAGGCAGTCGGTGTGGTGACCGGGATTTTGTCAGTCAGTTTTTTATGAGCGGATGTGGTGCGGCTGTGGAACCGGAGAAGAGAATGTATCCTATGGCACTTGGCGTGGATGCCTCAGAAGAAGGAATCTGTCTTACCTATGGGATGCCGGATCTTTCTGAGAGTACGGGGCAGGGAAAAGAGGAAGAAGATGGCGGTTCCCGGGTTCTGCAGATCAGTGGTGCTGATTTCACCCGGATTGAAAAATGTATGATCAGTCACAGGAAAAACTTCTTGATATGGGGCATCTGCAGGTTCTGGTCATGGGGAGAACACTGGTGGAGGACGGAAGATGGAGAATGGTGCTGGATTATCTGAAACAGGAGATTTTTGTGGGGGAAGATCTTTATGTGTTTGAAGCGGAGGACGCAGGGAGATCCTGAACTGGCATGGGGAGGATAATTCATCAGCAGGAGAATATATTACAGGACTGATCCGAAACAGAATGTCAGGAGGAAATATTACGGCTGTGACACTCAGAGAGCTTTTCTATGAAAAATATAAAGAAGATAAAATCCTGCGACTTCCGATTGTGAAGATCAGAAATGGAAGTCTGGAAGTGGAAGTATAAATCAGGAAAATATTGGCATAATCCAAATATTAAAGTGCTGCCTGGAAATTCCATATAAAATAAGAAAATATATAGGAAAATAACAAAGGCAGATATGGTAACTGATAAGATATAACAGGAGAGAGGGACAATGATGAATAAAAAGAGTAAGAACAAAAAATTAAGAAGAAAACTGTCGTTTGTTCTGTTCGTGGCAGCTGTTGGTGTTCTTATGATGAGAGCAATGCCGGGAATGTCCGGGAAGATAGCAAAAATCGCTGAAAGACGACAAGAACAGGTTGCAGTTACTGCATGGTGGGGGACATTGTACCCGAAATTCTGCTTCTCGCAGTTCCCTGAGGAAAATAAAGGACAGAAAGATGACATAAAGATATCCTTCTGGCTTGCACAGGCTCTTGATTGGTGATAGAATAGTGAGACAATCAATAGAGATGGAGAATAGAAATCAATGAAAATAGACAGAGAGGCACCGATAGGAGTATTTGATTCCGGTGTGGGAGGGCTGACTGTTGCGCGTGAGATCATGCGTAATCTTCCTTCAGAAAAAATCGTATATTTTGGTGATACGGCGAGAGTGCCTTACGGAAGTAAATCGAAGGAAACTATCATCGGTATTCCCGGCAGATCATTCGTTTTCTTCAGCAGCAGCAGGTAAAGGCGATTGTGGTTGCATGTAATACAGCCAGCGCTTTTGCCCTGGATGCAGTGAGGGATGAGTTTGACATTCCCATCATTGGCGTGATAGAGCCGGGTGCGAAGGTGGCGGCTGCCCAGACCAGAAATAAGAGGGTAGGAATCATTGGTACTGTGGGAACTGTAGGAAGTGGGATACATGCAGAGTATCTGAAGCATCTGGATCCGGAGATCACTGTTTTCGGCAAAGCATGTCCGCTGTTTGTGCCACTGGTAGAAGAAGGGTGGCTTCATGATCCGGTGACTGATGAGGTCGCTGCCAGATATCTGAAGGAACTTCAGGATAAGCAGGTGGATACACTGATATTGGGATGTACTCATTATCCATTGCTTCGTTCCACCATCAGAAAGATCATGGGAGACGGAGTATGTCTGGTGAATCCGGCTTATGAAACTGCACTGGAGCTGGGAAGGCTTCTGGAGGAAAAAGGACTTGCCGGTGAAGGTACAGAGAAGAATGAATTTCCGTATCGCTTCTATGTGAGTGATCTGCAGATGAGTTTAAGGCATTTGCCAATTCGATTCTTCCATATGATGTGGAGATGACGAAAAAAATAGATATTGAGAAGTATTAAAAACAGCAGATTGCTGAATGGTTATAATATAGATACATAAAAACAGGTTTTGAACAGTATAAAAACAGGAGTATGAGAAGAATGGATAAAGAAGTGCTGATTCATGTAAGGGGACTTCAGACAATGGATGCAGACGGTGAACAGGAACCTCTGGAGATTGTTGTACCGGGACAGTATTATTTCCGGAACGGAAGTCATTATCTGCGCTATGAGGAAGTCATGGAGGATTTTGCAGAACCTACCGTCAATTACATAAAAATTTCCCGAAAGGGAATGGAGGTCCGCAAGAAAGGTGTGGTCAATGTTCATATGGTTTTTGAACAGGGTAAGAAGAATATGACTTACTATACCACTCCCTATGGAACTATTGAAATGGGGATTGCGGCGACGAATCTGAATCTGCAGGAGAGTGATGGCGGTCTTGACATGAAAGTGGATTATGCGCTTGATATGAACCAGGAGCATGTGGCAGACTGTTATCTTGCGATTAAGGCACAGCCAAAGGACTGTAAGAATTTTACAATTTGATCAGATTTGGTAAGTTCTCTGCTTCGTTGCAGATATCTGTCTGATCCAAACAGAAAAAGGTCAGTGATCTGTGTGTATGGATGACACGATTCACTGACCTTTAGTTTATATGTCTGACTGCATTTATCTGGCAGTTTTGTCTTTCTTGAATTTTGCAAAGAAACCTTTCTTTTTGGGAGCCGGTGTCTGAAGGGAACCGCGGATTCCTTTTACGCCTACAATATAAAGACCGCTTACTTCGGCTTTGATCTCTTTCTTAAGCGGGATCAGGTCGAAAACCTTCTCATCTGCGATCATAATCGCAATCTTTGGTCCGATTTTAGCTTTAACGATTGGAAGCTTGGAACGGCGCATAAGTTTAGGTGTCTGTTCAATTACCATCTGAGGAAGTCCGGATTCTTTCAGTGGCATCCTCTTTTTATCGATAACCAGCATGGAAACGGTTTGTTTAGTTGCTTCAATCTGAGCCTGCTGTTCTTCCTGTTTCTTCTGGGCTTTTTTTCCGAAGAAATATAAACCGATCAGTGCAGCGATCAGGATAACAAGAATGACCAGAAGGACTATTGTTACTGTACTCATTTGCATCCTCCCTAATGTATGTGTTTTCACAGGGACTGTTGGTACGGACAGTCCATTGCATAAAAATTATTTTATCATTAAATAAGGTAAAACGCAATTGCAAAAAAAAAATTAATGGATGGAAAGCGGTAGAAATTTACATTATGAAAGGTTATAATTGTAGCAAAACTGTAATGCGACAATATTTGCCGGAGCGAACAGTAATGGGAAATATGCGGAACAGTTAAAGCCATTTTTACAGGATGGAATCATGATGTGTGGTTATAATATATGTAACGGGAATTGAGGAGTTGTTTTGCGACAGAACAATTCGTGCGTAAAAAAACGGATATGATAAAAAGGAGAAAAGCATGAGCGAATTAAAGCCCGACTCTGAGAAGAAAGAGGAGCGACTTTCAGATAAGGAAAAAGTGAATACAGAAAAGATAAATGCAGAAGAGATAAATGCAGAAAAACTAAATGAAGAAAAACCAGATACAGAAAAACCAAATACAGAAGAACTAAATGCAGAAGAGCTAAATGCAGAAAAACCAAATGTAGAAAAACTAAATGAAGAAAAACCAAATACAGAAGAGATAAACGAAGAACCTCCGGCAGCAAGCGAGGACGAAGATTTCTTTTTTGATGATAATAAAGCTTATGAAGCCCGTAGGGCAGCCAGACTGGAACGCCGCAATAAACTTCGCCGCAGAAAAAAAAGACTGCGTATCGCAGGCTGCATAGTGGTGGCGGCAGCCGCTGCAATTGGGATTGGAATAGGATTTTACGGGGAAGAACTGCAGAATTTTGTCAGTGAGCAGCAGGTTAAGATTGCGCAGATGGTGAAATCTGCAGACAGGAAAACAGAAGAAGAAAAAACAGCTCAGCAGACAAATGCAGAGGCAGAAGCTGAGAATGCGGTGACACCTGAAGTTCAGGATACGGATGGACTGAGTGAAGAGGACAAAACTCTTTACAGGCAGGCAAAGTATGCTGCAAAACAGTATGATTATGATAAAGCCATAAGTATGCTGCAAAACAGTGAGACTTATCAGACAAGTGAGAAGTTTCAGCATGCGGTTAAGGTTTATCAGAAAAAGAAGGAATCCTGCGTTTCCTGGCCGTTAGACCAGGTGACACACGTCTTTTATCATACTCTGATCAAAGATACCGGTAAGGCTTTTGACGGGGATTACAAGTCAGGAGATTACGATCAGGTTATGACAACGATTGATGAATTTAACCAGATTACTCAGAGTATGTATGATAAGGGATATGTCATGGTCAGCATTTATGACATGGCGACAGCGGATGAAAATGGGAATATGAATGCAGGGGAGATTCTTCTTCCTCCGGGTAAAGTACCGTTTGTGCTTTCGCAGGATGATGTGTGTTATTATCATTATATGGACGGGGACGGATTTGCAACCAAACTTATCGTAGATGAGGAAGGAAAAATCCGCAATGAATATGTGGAAGATGATGGCAGTATTTCCGTAGGCGATTATGATATGGTTCCTCTGATCGATCGTTTTGTAGAGGAACATCCTGATTTTTCTTACAGAGGTGCTAAAGGAATTGTTGCCCTTACCGGTTACAATGGAATTCTTGGTTATCGCACAGACAGCAGTTATGAAACCCGTCCGGATGATCTGGATGCAGATAAAGTAAAATGGCTGGATGAGCATCCGGATTTTAATCTGAATACAGAGAGAGAAAATGCAGCCAGAGTAGCGCAGGCTATGAAAGATGAAGCTGGCTGTTTGCAAGCCACACATGGGGACATCAGAATGTAAGTCAGATCAGTCTGGAGAGATTACAGGCAGATACACAGAAGTTTAAAGAGAATGTTGATCCTCTGATAGGCGGAACAGATATTATTATTTTTGCATTTGGAGCAGATCTTACCAGTGTTGAAGATTATTCGGGGGAGAAGTTCGAATATCTTAAGAGCCAGGGCTATAATTATTACTGTAATGTGGATTCAAGCCAGTATTTTGTGCAGATCCGCAGTAATTATTTCCGGCAGGGAAGAAGAAATCTGGACGGATACAGAATGTACTATAATCCGGAACTTCTCTCAGATCTGTTTGATGCACAGTCTGTGTTTGATTCTTCCAGACCGGTGCCGGTTCCAACTATGGGGTGAGTATGATCTCTGTGCATAACTGAAAGGGGACAATATATGAGAAAAAGGATAGCATGTGTAACAGCAGCTATTTTGAGTATTTCGTTAGGAGTAAGCGGATGTGGGCTCATTCCGTTTGAACAGGATATTCCATTTCTGAATTCCAGAGCTGAAAATGCGGAAACTGAGAAAAAAACAGAACAGCAGACAATTGATGAACAGGATGCTGATACAGAGAAAAGTACAGAAGATACACAGCAGGATGATGGTCTGAATGAGGGAGAGCAGACTGACAACGAAGATACAGAAGAGGCAGATGAGAAACAGGAAAATCCTATGGAGCAGGCAGCGCTTATGGCTGTACAGTATGATTATGATGGCGCCATAGAACTGCTTAAGAGTCAGCCGGATTACGAAAGTAATACGGATATGCAGAGTGCAGTTTCGGATTACGAAAATACGAAAGCCACCTGTACAGAATATCCGCTGGAGCAGATCACGCACGTGTTCTTCCATACACTGATCAAAGACACTGCCAGAGCATTTGACGGGGATTCAGACAGTAATGGATATAACCAGTATATGACAACAATTGATGAGTTTAACAAAATCATACAGAGTATGTATGATAAGGGATATGTCATGGTCAGTCCGCACGACATGGCGGTTATCAATGAGGACGGAACTATGTCCAGAGGCAGTATTATGCTGCCGCCGGGAAAAATTCCATTTGTGCTTTCGCAGGATGATGTAAGTTATTATCACTATATGGACGGAGATGGTTTCGCATCGAAACTTGTAGTGGATTCCAATGGTGAGGTTAAGAACGAATATATTGAGGATGACGGAAGTGTTTCCACAGGGGATTATGATATGGTTCCGCTGATCGATACTTTTGTAAAAGAACATCCGGATTTTTCTTATCATGGAAGAAAGGGAATCCTTGCAATGACAGGTTATGACGGTGTTCTGGGATATCGTACGGATATTGCATATAAGACCGGAAAAAAACTGCAGGATGATCAGAAAAAATTCCTGGAAGAGCATCCGGATTTTAACTATAAGCAGGAAGTGAAAAATGCAAAAAAGGTAGCTAAGGCTATGAAGGCAGAAGGCTGGGAATTTGCAAGCCATACATGGGACATAAGGATGTGGCTGCCACTTCTCTGGATGATCTGAAAAGAGATGATAAAAAATGGAAGAAATATGTGGCTCCCATACTTGGAGAAACAGATATGATCATTTTTGCATTTGGTGCGGATATCGGAAGCTGGGAAGGATATTCGGCAGACAATGAGAAATATGAGTTTTATAAGAGTCAGGGATACCGCTATTTCTGTAATGTAGATTCCAGTCAGTATTTTGTACAGATTACAGATGATTATTTTCGACAGGGAAGAAGAAATCTGGATGGATACAGAATGTATTATAATCCGGAAATGCTCAGTGATCTTTTTGATGTATCGGAAGTATGGGATTCTTCAAGACCAACTCCGGTACCTGGAATGTAGAAGGGAGTATTGATTATTATGAAGAAAAAAATATATCTTGCCATGCTTGCAGTTTGTTTTGCATTGACAGCATCTGCGTGTGGTGATGGCGGTGCTGTTATCACAGACGGTACAAAGACAGAAGGAGCTGCTGACGGGAAGAAAGCAGAGACAGGAACTACGCGTCTTGTTTCTGTTGAGAATGTAGAGAAATATATTACGATCGGAGAATATAAAGGACTGACTCTGGACAATACGGTAGATGCGATCACTGACGATGATGTACAGGCTCAGATCGATGAGGATCTGAAAGATAAGGCAGAACCTGTATCTGATGCGGCAAAAGAAGGGGATCTGGTGACTGTAAATTATACAGGCACTAAAGACGGACAGACTTTTGACGGTGGTACTGCCAATAACTATGACTTTGTGATCGGCGACGGACAGATGTTTGAGGAGTTTGAAAATGGTGTGATCGGGATGAAAAAGGGTGACACAAAGGAGATTAAAATTGATTTCCCGTCAGACTATGCAGACGAAACTCTGGCAGGTAAGGAAGTTATATATAAGGTTACGGTGCAGAACGTGCGGCGTGAAGGAGAACTTACAGATGAATGGGTTGCAAAGAACACTGATTATACAACAGTAGATGATTATCGTGAGAGTATTCGCAGTGAACTTGAGAAAAACGCAAAGGAATCTGCGCAGGAGGTTCTTAAGAATACTGCATGGAGTACAGTGCTTGAGAACTCTGAAGTAAAAGAATACCCACAGGAAGATGTGGATAAGGCTGTTTCTGAATTTAAGAAGAGTATGGAAGTTTATGCAAAACAGGCCGACATGACTCTGGAAGAGTTTACAGACAGTCAGGGTATTTCGCAGGATGATTTTGATGAACAATGTCAGCAGTATGCAGAGGGTAAGGTTAAGCAGAACCTGATCGTGCAGGGGATTATGGATGCAGAGGGACTGTCACTTGACGACAAAGAGAGCCTTCAGCTGCAGGATAACTGGTAGAACAGATGGGTGTTTCCAGTATTGCAGAGCTGGTTGGAACTTACGGACAGGATTATGTAGATGAATCAGTCGGACTTCTCAGAGTGGAGGAGTTCATTATAAAAAATGCGAGTGTGAGTGAGAAAGTCGCAAACGGTGATGTGCTGGCAGATGATGCAGATGCTGCGGCAGAAAATGCAGAACAGGACAGTGATCAGAATGTATCAGATGAAGATACTGATGATTCCGGACAGGACAATTCAGATGTAGATGAGAATCTGGAAGAGGAATTAGGTACGGAAGATGTTGATCAGAGTGAATAATTGGCATTGTATTTACCTGATAAATGAGTTATGATTATTGATAAAAGTGGATTACTCCGTACTGTGATGTACGCTGTCAGGGACTAATTAACAAAAAGAAGCGGGGAAAGGAAACCATGGATAAGAGGGTGTTGCGCGAAAGAATGCGCAGAAAAAAACGCCAGATGATGATCAGGCATTATACAAAGATCGGACTTTGTGTTATTGGCATGATTCTGGCGGTGGTGTTTGTGGTGAGAGGAATTATTATTCCGATCGCACATCATGTAGCCGGAGGCGGAAGCAGTGATCAGACTGTACAGGCTCAGGCAGATACAGAGGAAGTTCAGGCAAATTCCGATGCTGCAGTGAGACAGCCATTGAAGGGTAAATCAGATACAGATAAGGTTGCCGCGATGACAGCCGGATGGCATGAGGATGCTAACGGAAAGTGGTATCAGAATACAGATGGTACATATTTTTCAAATGGATTTCAGGATATAGATGGTGTTACCTATTCTTTTGACGAAAACGGATATATACAGACAGGATGGGTAGAAAAGGGAGTGAAGGATTATTACTTTAATGAAGACGGATCTTATGATCCGAGTAAGGTACGTCCGATGCTGGCACTGACTTTTGATGATGGTCCGGGAGAGTATACAGATGAACTGCTGGATTGTCTGGAACAGAATAATGCTCATGCAACATTCTTTATGCTTGGTCAGAATGTCAGTTCATATCCGGATGCGCCAAAACGTATGTTGGAACTTGGCTGTGAGATTGGAAGTCATTCCTGGGATCATACACAGCTGACGACAATTGATCTTGACGCAGTTGCAAAGCAGTTCTCTGATACAGATGATGCATTGATTCAGGCATGTGGCCAGGCTGCGAGTGTGGCGCGTGCGCCTTACGGGGACGGAAATTCAGATATTTATAATACTGTAAATAAGCCGTTCTTTATGTGGTCACTGGACACAGAAGACTGGAAACTTTTGGATGCAGATGCAGATTACAGTGCAGTAATGAATGGAGATCTGACAGATGGAACTATCATCCTGATGCATGATATTCATGAGCCATCTGTAAAGGCTGCTCTGAGACTGATACCGGATCTTATTGCACAGGGATATAAACTTGTAACGGTAAGTGAGATGGCAGAAGCAAGAATGTGACCTTACAGAATGCATGTTATGTGGATTTCTGGCCGAGCACACTCAGTAATGGAGGTGTGCCGGGATATCAGGGCGGTTCTGATGCAGCAGCTTCCACAGACGGAACAGATGGTACATCTGATGCAAGCACAGATTCTTCTGACGGAAGCACAGATTCCTCAGATGGAAGCGGGGATTATTCGGATGGAAGTTCAGACGATGGAAGTTATGATGATGGAAGTTCGGATGACGGAAGTTATGATGATGGAAGTTCAGATGATTCGGAAGATTACAGCGATGATTCTGTAGATTACGGAGATGGAACGGAATAAAAAACATATGCAATCCTGCAGTGTGGACCATACAGAAGAATTACGAATATACGAAAGAGCAAAGAAGAGAGCAATGGTACTTCTTTGCTCTTTATGTTTCTTACAAAAAACACATAAAATATATAAAAAAATTGTTAAATATACACATATTTTTGATTGACGTATGGAATGTCCGTTGGTATAATAAGGCTTATAGAATGACTAAAAGTCAGTTCGTATTCCTGATTGAACTTGCTGTAAGATAGTTACCATTCATACGCCAAAATTCCATTGCCGCAGGCAATCTGGAATGAATTTTGGCTACGTTACTGAGAATGGAGTGAACAGTAACGTAAGATACCCTGTTACAGCATTATTTTATGGAATCAGTATCTGTAAAAAAGATAGAAACCGAAGTTAAGGGAGGACTCCAGATGGGTGTGAGTATGAAATTTACGGATTTGGATCAATATTTATTTGGACAGGGAACCAATTATGAAGTATATAAGAAACTGGGTGCCCATCCGACTACATACAGACGAAAAAAGGGTGTATATTTTGCGGTCTGGGCGCCGAATGCACAGTCTGTTTCTGTAATCGGTGAATTTAATGACTGGGAGGAAGAAGCAAACCCGATGGAGAAGGTTGGTCCGATCGGTGTTTATGAGGTATTTATTCCGGGGGCAAAGATCGGACAGCTGTATAAATTCTTTATCGTGGGTGCGCATGGAGAGAAGCTTTATAAGGCAGATCCCTATGCAAATGAAGCTGAACTCCGTCCGGGTACAGCCTCCAGGATCACAGATATCACAGACTATAAATGGAAGGATGCCACATGGATCAAGAACAGAGAGAAGTTTGATGAGCAGGTAGAGCCTATGGCAATCTATGAGGTTCATCCGGGTTCATGGAAGAAGCATCCGCAGTCAGAGGAAAATGAAAAAGGATTTTATAACTATAGAGAATTCGCACATGCCCTGGCAGCTTATGTGAAGGAAATGGGATATACCCATGTAGAGCTTATGGGAATCGCAGAGCATCCTTTTGACGGTTCCTGGGGATATCAGGTGACCGGATATTATGCACCGACTTCCAGATATGGAACGCCGCAGGATTTCAAGTATATGGTGGATTATTTACATCAGAATAAGATTGGAGTTATCCTTGACTGGGTACCTGCACATTTTCCGAAAGATGCCCATGGTCTTGCGAACTTTGACGGAACTGCAGTGTATGAGCACGCAGATCCGAGACAGGGAGAACATCCGGACTGGGGTACCAAGATTTATAATTACGGACGCCCGGAGGTTAAGAACTTCCTGATCGCAAATGCCCTTTACTGGGTGGAGGAGTGCCACGTAGACGGACTTCGTGTGGATGCTGTTGCTTCCATGCTTTATCTTGATTATGGTAAGAAGGATGGAGAATGGATCGCAAATAAATATGGCGGAAATCAGAATCTGGAGGCTATTGAATTCTTTAAGCATCTGAATACAGTAGTTCTTGGAAGGAATCATGGAACTGTGATGATCGCTGAGGAATCTACTGCATGGCCGATGGTTACAGGGGATGCAGAGAAGGACGGACTTGGTTTTAGTTTGAAGTGGAATATGGGATGGATGAATGACTTCCTGGAATATATGAAGCTGGATCCGTATTTCCGTAAATTTAATCATAATAAGATGACTTTCTCCATGTCATATGCATACAGTGAGAGATATGTATTAGTTCTTTCTCATGATGAGGTGGTTCATCTGAAATGCTCCATGATTGAGAAGATGCCGGGAGAGTTACCGGACAAATTCAGGAATTTAAAGGCTGCCTATTCATTTATGAACTGCCATCCGGGTAAGAAGCTTCTGTTCATGGGACAGGAATTCGGACAGCTTCGTGAATGGAGTGAGGAGAGAGAACTTGACTGGTTCCTTCTGAATGAAGAGCCACACAAGGAACTTCAGAATTATGTGCATGATCTCCTGACTATTTATAAGAAATATCCGGCACTTTATGCCGGTGATAATAATCCGGAAGGATTTGAGTGGATCAATGCGGATGACGGGGACAGAAGTATTTTCAGCTTTGTGAGAAAGTCTCCTACAAAGAGAAACAATATTCTTTACATAGTTAACTTTACACCTGTTGACCGTCCGGATTACAGGGTTGGTGTTCCGAAGAAAAAACAGTACAAGCTGATTATGGACGAGAATGGACTTCTGGAGCAGCCAAAGACATTTAAGGCAGTGAAACAGGAATGTGATAACAGAGAGTTTTCCTTCGCATATCCGTTGCCGGCTTATGGGGTTGCGATTTTTACATATTAATTTTGAGGGATGATTTCAGGGTATATGTGAATATCTGAGAGAATTATTGTCAGGGATATGTTATTTATTTGACAATATTGCAGAGTAAGCATGATAATATATGAAAAATTCGTGAAATATAAATAATTGCTTTTGAAATTTATCTGCGTTATAATTATCGCGAACACAAGGAATAGAGAGAATAATGGTTTCCATGTTGAAAGGAGAATGAACATGAAAGTATCTAACATTAAAGACATCGATAAATTTTTTGCTGTAGTTGACAGCTGCGAAGGCAGAGTAGAATTAGTAACAGGCGAAGGTGACAGACTGAACCTTAAATCTAAATTATCCCAGTATGTATCTCTGGCAAACATTTTCTCAGGCGGAGAGATTCCGGAACTTGAGATCGTTGCTTATGAGAAAGACGATATTGATAAATTAATGAGCTTTATGATCAACGGTTGATCATTAGTGTATATAGGCGGGGGCATGATGGTGGATCATGCCCCTTTCTTTGATGTGAACAGGCAGGTTGTTCTGAAGGTATTGAACAGCTGCAGGATATTTGTAAACCAGGGGGCACAGGCGTTTCCTGGTCAAAGTGCGTTGATGGCAGACTTGAATACATTGGATATCTTATGTATAATGAGTACGTTACAGGTAAATATATAAACAGACAGATAATGATGGCAGTTCCAAAAGTTATTCTGTTTGTTCATAAAAATGGCAGAATATAAAAAATGACGGCTATATGGCAGTTATTCTGAAATATAAATTTTAACGAAGAGGAGAAATAAGACAATGGCAACTAAGATTGATATTATTTCCGGTTTCCTTGGAGCCGGTAAAACTACATTGATTAAGAAACTTCTGAAAGAGGCTTATGCAGATGAGCAGGTTGTACTGATCGAGAACGAATTTGGTGAGATTGGTATTGACGGTGGTTTTCTGAAGGAAGCGGGAATCCAGATCCGGGAAATGAATTCCGGATGTATCTGCTGTTCATTAGTGGGAGATTTCGGCACTTCTCTGAAAGAAGTTGTGGACAAATATCATCCGGACAGAATCCTGATCGAGCCATCAGGTGTTGGTAAACTCTCAGATGTTATTAAGGCAGTACAGGGTGTTCAGGGAGATGTGGATATCGTTCTGAACAGCTATACAACTGTAGTTGATGCAAAGAAGTGCAAAATGTATATGAGAAACTTTGGTGAGTTCTTTGATAATCAGGTTGAATATGCAGGTGCGATCATCATGAGCCGTACAGATATCATTGATGAGAAGAAAGCACAGCAGGCAATGGAACTTCTTCGTGGAATTAATGCGAAAGCTGCTATCATCACCACTCCGATTGAGAAACTGGACGGAAGGAAAATCCTTGAGGTTATGGAGAAACCGGTATCTCTTGAGGAAGAACTGATGTCTGAGGAAGAGGTATGCCCGGAGTGCGGACATGTACATGAACATGGAGAGCATCATCATCACGATCACGACCATGATCATGAATGTGGCTGTGGACATGATCACGAAGAACATGAACATCATCACCATGACCACGACCATGAATGCGGCTGTGGACATGATCATGAGGAACATGAGCATCATCACCACGATCACGACCATGAATGCGGCTGCGGACATGATCATCATGATCATCACCATCATCACGCAGATGAGGTATTTACAAGCTGGGGACGTGAGACGATCAGGAAATACACAAGAGAAGGTCTTGAGAAGATGCTTGAGGCTCTTTCCGCTTCTGAAGATTACGGTATTATTCTTCGTGCAAAGGGAA
>ENA-OQEX01000189-OQEX01000189.1-human-gut-metagenome-genome-assembly--contig:-NODE-189-length-36553-cov-14.793225_pt1 | contig 36553 bp, 34 predicted proteins | sample MGYA00242802_ERZ504649 | MGnify/ENA primary metagenome ERZ504649 (study PRJEB26092, sample SAMD00036194) | human gut metagenome | host: Homo sapiens | study: EMG produced TPA metagenomics assembly of...
ACCGGCGGCACCTGCGGCGCTGCGGCATCGGCGGCACCCTGCTGTGCGTAGAGGGCCTGGCCGATCTTCTGGCGGAGGTCATCAGCTCGCTCTGGGCGGACTTGATCTTCTCAATGTCCTCACCCTTCAGGGCTTCCTTGAGCTCGTTGACCTTGTCGGTGACTTCCTTGGCCACATCGTCGGAGAGCTTGTCCTTGTTGTCATTGACGAGCTTCTCGGTCTGATAGGCGAAGGACTCGGCCTGGTTGCGGGTCTCGGCGTCTTCCTTACGCTTCTTGTCCTCGGCCTCGTGGGCTTCGGCTTCCTTGACCATGCGGTCGATCTCGTCCTTCGGCAGGCCGGAACCACCGGTGATGGTCATGGACTGTTCCTTGCCGGTGCCCTTGTCCTTGGCGGACACGTGCACGATGCCGTTGGCGTCGATGTCGAAGGTGACTTCGATCTGCGGGACGCCACGCGGAGCCGGAGCGATGCCGGTCAGTTCGAAGGTGCCCAGCGGCTTGTTGTCACGAGCGAACTCACGCTCGCCCTGGTAGACCTGGATGAGCACGGACGGCTGGTTGTCTTCAGCGGTGGAGAAGACTTCGGAACGCTTCGTCGGGATGGCGGTGTTGCGCTCGATCAGCTTGGTCATGATGCCACCCTTGGTTTCGATGCCGAGGGACAGCGGGGTCACATCGATAAGCAGGACGTCCTTACGGTCGCCCTTGATGACGCCGGACTGCACGGCTGCGCCGACGGCCACGACTTCATCCGGGTTCACGGACTGGTTGGCTTCCTTACCGCCGGTGAGCTCCTTGACGAGCTCCTTGACGGCCGGCATACGGGTGGAGCCACCGACGAGGACCACGTGGTCGATGTCGGAGACGCCGATGCCAGCGTCGCGCAGCACGTTGTTGAACGGGGTGCGGCAGCGGCCCAGCAGGTCGGAGGTCATTTCCTCGAAGTGCGCACGGGTCAGGGTCTCGTCCAGATGCACCGGGGTGCCGTCAGGGGTCATGGCCAGGTACTGCATGGAGATGGAGGTGCTGGTGGAGCTGGACAGTTCCTTCTTGGCCTGCTCAGCAGCTTCCTTCAGACGCTGCAGGGCGATCTTGTCCTTGCTCAGGTCAACGCCGTACTTGTTCTTGACTTCGCCGACGAGCCAGTCGATGATCTTCTGGTCCCAATCGTCGCCGCCCAGGTGGTTGTCGCCGTTGGTGGCCTGCACCTGGATGGTGGAGAAGCCGTCGTCGTCCTTGCCGATTTCCAGCAGGGACACATCGAAGGTGCCGCCGCCGAGATCGAAGACCAGGATGCGCTCGTCTTCCTTGCCCTTTTCAAGGCCGTAGGCCAGTGCGGCTGCGGTCGGCTCGTTGATGATACGCAGGACGTTCAGGCCCGCGATGGTGCCGGCGTCCTTGGTGGCCTGACGCTGGGCGTCGTTGAAGTATGCCGGGCAGGTGATCACGCGTCGGTAACCGGTTCGCCAAGGTAGGCTTCGGCGTCGCGCTTCAGCTTCATCAGGACCTGGGCGGAAATCTCCTGCGGGGTCCACTTCTTGCCGTCGATCTCAACAGTCCAGTCGGTGCCCATGTGGCGCTTGACGGAGCTGATGGTGCGGTCGACGTTGGTGACGGCCTGGCGCTTGGCGACTTCGCGACCAGGATTTCGCCGGACTTGCTGAAAGCCACGACCGACGGTGTGGTGCGAGCGCCTTCGGCGTTCACGATAACGGTGGGCTGGCCACCTTCAAGAGTTGCGATGCAGGAATTGGTAGTACCCAGATCAATGCCAACTGCGCGTCCCATAACTTGTCTCCTTTGTAGATAGGTTCGCTATGCGTTTTCTGTTCTGTTCGTTCTTTCGCCCGAGTTTCGGTTTGCCGTCTCTCGAACTTTCCAAAACTTGAGCCTACACCACTCAACTTTGAATCGCAAGCGATTATTCCCAAATCTACAAAAAGTTGAGCTCTCTTCGCTCAACTTTTTGCCGGGTGCAATCTTAAGCGCAATCTCAGGACACGATTTCAAGGTTCGATCGTCATCGAAAGCAATCGAAAAACGCAGATAAAAATCCGGACCACACTGTGATGTGTGCGATCCGGATCCAATCTGCGATCTTCAGATCACTTCAGATTTTCAGCGGCTGATCTTGGCGGTCTTGACACGCACGCCGGAGACCGGAGTGGAGCTGTCGGAAACGGAGACCACGTTGCCGGACTTGTCCTTGAGCTCGTAGGAAAGCACTGCATCGCCGTTGAATCCGGTGGATTCGGCCACATACTTGCCATCGGCGAGCCTGACTTCGTCTTGGCGTTGCCGTTGCCGATGCTGCAATGCGCCGAGCGTCGCTACGGATGCGACCGCTGCGATTGCGCCTTCAAAGCTTTGTGCTTGCCCATGTTTCTCCTTTCTTCAGTCTGCGCTGTATTGCAATCTCCACGCTAGGTTTCGTAAACCAACTTCCGAGACGTTTTAGACGAACGAAACGTGAACTCTCGTCTTCACAAAGTGAATACTTATCTCAAACCCTCTTTCCGTCAACCGTCATCCCCAATATCCCCTCAAGGCTGAATCATGACTCGTGCTTTTGCTGCATGATGTGCAAACGGTCAGGCGGAGGTGCGGCAAGTCAGGCGGAGGTGCGGCAAGTCAGGCGGAGACTTGGCCGGTATGAGCGGAGCGGGTGGCTTTCACGGCCACAAACATGGACCGCACCAGCAGCACGCACAGATAGCAGGCGAACATAATCGCCCCAACTCGTGGCGAAACCTCCCCCGCAATCCACGTGCCGAGCGGCGCGGTCACAGCCGCCGTCACGCCAATAATCAGCGCGGTTTTCACATGCGCTAGCCTGCGCTTCAAGTTCGCCGCGCTGGTCGTGATCGAATTCGGAAACATTGCCAACAGCGAAGTGCCGCGCGCAACCAGGTCGGACGCGCCGAACAGCATCGACAGCGACGGCACCGCAAGCGCACCACCCCAATGCCCAGCAGCCCCGCCAGCGTGCCGATGACCACACCCAGCAACGCCAAGCCAATGCCGGTCGTTACGCTCATGGCGATCTGGTGGTCGCGCGACGGAACGAAACTCACCTGATTGATCACCACAAACACAAGAAACGCTACGAAAATCCACCGCAGCGCCAATTCCGGCAGCCGTGACAGCAGCCAACTGCCGATCTGCCCGCCGACAAACATGCCGCAGAACAGCAGAGCTGCGGCGAGCCAGTCGACGTGCCCGCCGGTCGCGTACGAAATGACGCCGGAAATGGAGGTCGGCACGATCGCCAGCGTGGACGTGGCGGCCGCGTTGCGTTGCGACAGGCCGAGCCAGACGAGCGCGGGCACGATCACCGTGCCGCCGCCGATGCCGAACGTGCCCGACAGCACCCCCACCAACATGCCGACCACAATCAGCACGATGATGCTGCGCGCCGACCCATCAAGCGCCGTCTCCCCCGCTCGCGATTCCATCTTTTGCGATTCCGTTCGTACGGCATCCGCCCGATCCGCAGTTTCCCCTTCATCACACATGGCAGCTCCTTCCACGTCTTCCGCGCCCGATACTACCCACCTGCCGCGCGCAGCAATCAGCCGATTCCATAATTTTGCGATTTCGCCGCCGCAGCGCCCGGTTCACGCGCTTTCTCGCTTATAGATGGCGGATTCGCGGGATCGACGGATGGTATCTCGCTTATAGATGGCGGCCCCTTGCGGAAACAAGACATCTAGGGGGCATGCATGCTACCCCCTAACGACCCATTGCCCAAACCGACCCGCCACCTATAAGCGAGATACCACCGGACGCCCGGCCGAATCCGCCATCTATAAGCCAGATACCCAGCCAAAACCACGACCGCACGCCTACACCCACGCCTACACCGGCACACCCGCGCGCCTACACCCACGCAAGACCCATTGCACACACCCCCGTACGCACACGACCGCGCGCGGACCGGCAAAATCGCAAGTCATGAGCGAAAAGGGGCATCAAAAGCGTCCGAAACAGGCCGAATAATACCCCCATCCGCTCACAACCCATGCTTCAGCACGATTCAGGCCATATGCGCACCGCAACAACACCCCTGCGCAACATCAGACATGCACACGCACGCAAACACAAGTACACACACTGAAACGCAACACGTACCACAAGCACACAAACACCATGCGCCACATACCAAGCACGACCAGACGCACACCCCCACACACCGGAGAAGCGATGTCACCGGCTTGCGGCGGCGCTAGGCTAGACACTACCCCCGAACACCAGACGAATGGCGCGCGCCGGCCCCGGCGCACAACCCGTGCCGCACAATCCAGGAGCGTCGCCATAGCCGCGCGAGCCCCACAAAAGCGCAGCCAGCCACAAACACGATCAGTCCGATCACCGCAGCCGCCACAACCGTCATTTCGCCCGGCTCGTCGTATTGCGTTTTGTCTGGCACTTTGGGGTTCGGAATCCGATGCCCGCGCACGAGCAGCCTGTGTGAGTTGACACCGTACGGCGTGCACGTGATCAGCGTCGCGTAATCGGCCCCGGACTCAATATTCAGCTTGCTGATTTCGCTCGGCAGCACCACTGAGATCTGGTCCACTTGGTACGTGTAGGTTTCGTCGAGCACGTGGAATGCGAACGTGTCGCCTTTTTTCAGTTCGTCGAGGCCGGTGAGCAGTCGCGCGGATGGCAGTCCGGTGTGTCCGGAGACTACCGCGTGCGTGGTCGCTCCGCCTACTGGCAGCGAGGTTCCGGCCAAATGTCCGGCGGCGATCTGCAATACGCCGTCGCTGGTGCCGTGGTAGACGGGCAGTTTCACTTTGATGCGCGGGATGGTCACGTATCCCATGATGCCGGTGCCGGTCACGTCGAGCGTTTCATCATATTCGCGCTTCTGCGCGTCGGTCATGTGCCACCGATCGCCGTTCGCGGCGAGCCGTTCATTGTATTCGTGCGCCGCTTTCAGCATGGCCTTGCGTTCGGCGCCGGACATGTCTTTGGTCTGTTCCACGTAGCCTGCCACGGCGTATGACTGGTGCATGCGGTTCCACCAGTCGCTGAATGTCGGATACGCGATGAGGCCCAGCGCGCCGATCATGGCGATTGCGGAAATGGCAATCATCACATTGAGCAGCGCATTCGATTTCTTATGCTTGGCAGCCGGTTTAACCTGCGCACCCGGTTTAACCTGCGCATCCAATTCGACTTGCGCAGCTGGCTTGGCGTCCGATTCATCCGTCACGTTATTTATGCTACGCCCGCTTCCGCAAAGCCGTCTTGGCAACGATCATCAGCACCAAACCAGCGCCCAAGATGGCCACGGCAATCCAAGCGGCCTGCTGCACGTCGGCGCCGGTGTGCGGCTGGTCCGGCGTGGTGGGTGGCGTGTGCGTGTTGGTGATTTCAGTGGAGTCGCCTTCCACATCGGAGATGGTGGTGTAGCCGTCGGGCACCGCCGCTTCGACCACGGTCCATTCGTGGTCCGCGTCGAGCGCTGTCCACGAATGCGTCCACTTGTTGGACTCGTCCAGTTTCACGTTTTCCACGGGCTCGCCGTCGCGCAGGAGTTTCACAGTGATGGATTCGGGGCGCTTGCCGTCGGAATTGTTCCGGTCATTCCAGATTTTGCGCACGGTGCGTTCCACGGTTTTCGGCGGTTGCGCCACACATTCGGTTTTCGGTTCGATACTCAGCACACGCGACCCGCCGGAGACGCCGTCTTCGGGCACTGCGACGAGCATGCTGCCGGAAGAGCACGTCCATGTCTGGTTCTTTCCGGAGGCGTTGGCGACCTTCACGTCAACGCTGTCGGACACGGCCAAGTACAGGCCGTCGGACAGTCCGGTGAAGGTCAGGTGTCCGGAAGCGTTGGTGACACCGGTTGCCGTGGCGTCGGGCTTGTTCACCGCGATGAGCCGGCGAGCGTGTTGGCCATGTCTCTCCACACCTGCGCGTCCTTGCCGGTCATCTTCGACCAGTCGACGGGGTAGGCGGTGGAGTCGGTGAACGGTGCGACGGGCTCGAAGGTGGCGCCGCCGCTTGCCGGGATCTGCCCGACTTTGTAGAGGTTGAAGCTGGCGTCCGAAATGGCGAAGTTGGTAGAATCGTCGCCAGTGTCGGAATCCGAGCTCTTATGGTGGTAAGAAATGGCGATGCTGCCGCTGGCAGAGTCTGTTGTTGGCGCCGCGACGGCATCGCGAGTAGTGAATGCACAGGCTGCCGCGGCGAATGTGGCGGCGATTGCGCAGCATGCGGCGATGACGCGGCTTGCGATCGTGCGTTCCTTCATTGCCGACCCCTCTTCTGTGGATTGGAAAGTAAGCATGTTTGATTCGCCCCCAACGGCAAACCGGAAAATATATGGAGCCAGGCTGGATACTCAAGAAAATTAGGCAGTGTACAAGGGATTGAGGTGGTCCAGCCCAGCATATGTGGGTTCAGTTATTATTTAATTTTTAGTTTTTAAATTATGTATTGCGATTCCCGTAAGCCGCTGCTGACTTGCGTCAACGCGGCTCACGGGTTTCGCATGGTTACTTCAGATTCTTATGGAATCCGGAGGATCAGGCATTGCGACGACGCAGAGCCATCACCAGGGTCGCGCCAGCAAGCACGAACACGGCGATGCCAGCCACGTACAGCAGCACGGTGCCCATGCCGCCGGTGGACGGGAGGGTAGAGCCCTTCTTATCCACGATCTTGTTATCAAGGGTGGAATCAGAAGACAGAGTCACCTGCGGATTACCGGACTCGTTAATAGAGTGCGTGGCATCAATCTTGATGGTCTTGACTGCGGCAGTGGTGTAGCCCTTCGGAGTGGTGGTTTCCTTCAGGTAGTAAGTACCGGCATCAAGGCCCTTGATCGGGAAAGTGCCGTCCGTAGCGGACCGCATCTCCACTGCGGTCTCATCAGCCTTTGCCGGACGGTAAGCACCCAGAGTGTCATCCTTCACGAGCTTATACTCCTGAGTGCAGCCTTCATCCGTATACAGCTTGAAGCCTGCTCCTGCAAGAGCATCACCGTCCACGCTGTCAATAACCTTCTTGTTGGTGATACCAAAGGTAAAGGCGTAAACAGTCTTGTCTTCGGTCTTGCCAGTGCCTTCAGCGTTCGGATTGTTGGAGTACTCAAGGTTGACGGAGTTCTTGTTGTCCGTAGTGCCGGAAGCGTTGTTGATAGTGGCCTTCTCATTAAGGTGCGCATTATAGATCACTTCAACGGTGAAGCCTTGGGCAATCTTGATGCCTTCGCACTTGGCGATGACATCATCGATGGTCAAAGACCAAGACTGTGTGCCATCTTCCGCAGCTGCGGGAATAGTTGCAGTGTAATCAGTATTAGCAAGGGTCCAAGTCTTATCGGCAGTGCCATTGTTGCCGTTCACCTTGACGGATGCGATGGATTCGAAGGTGACGCCCTTGCTCATCGTATCGTTGAACTTAACCTTGTAGGTCTTGTAATCAGCGAGATTGGCTTCTGCCGGAATAGTGGCGTCGAGCTTGAACTGGAAGGACTCATTAATATCGTGGTCAGCAGTATTGCCCCAACCTTCAGTTGCACCAGCCTCAGCATCACCAGTCTCATCCTGGATCTTCTTGTCGACGGTCGCTGGGTGCTCTTCGGCGCAACCGTTACATCCGCGCCAATAATCTTCAGAATGAAGGAAGTATAGGCATCGTTCTTCTCGTTCAGAGTTCCGGCCTTATCCTGAATAAGGTAGTAACCGTCACTCAGGCCAGAGATGGTGTAGGAACCAACACCAGTCGAGACAAAATCACTGGAATCAGTATGAGTGGTGGAGAGCACGCCACTGAACGCCGTGGCATATGCCTTAGCATCCGTGGAATCACTGCTCTTAGCAGCCAAATTCTGGGAAACAGTTGCAGCATCCTTGTCCTTAATCAGAGCATCAGTGCCTTCAGCAGCAAGCTTGCTCTGGTCAATGCCAGAACCCCATACAACATTGCCCAAGGAACCGTCTGCGCCAAGGTTGCCAGTGAAAATCTGGTATGCCTCGTACGTGTGTCCAGACTTGGCCGGCTGATAGTGACAGTATGTGTACCCTCAGCCGCCATGGCGGTGGAGGCGCCGGCGAAACCGGCGACGGCCATTGCCGCGGTGGCTGCCACGGCTACGAGGCCTTTGAGAACCTTGTTCATTGTTCTCCCTTTCTTATTTGTTTGAAATCTTGGAAATCTTCAGTTATGTGTATTCAGTTATTGCCTAGTGGGCATTGGGTCGCTACGCTACGGTCCAGTCCCCCTTCTCCTAGACGAGTTCATCATTGCCGCCTCCTGACCTTGAGGGCCATTCCAGCCGCAACAACACCTATCAACGCCACGGCCATCGCCGTCGCGTAAATCCAAGAGTTGCCAGTTCCACCAGTCGCCGGCAACACCACCCCCGGCTGATTCTTGATGTCGCCAACCGAGAAGTTGAACACTGAGGAGTCGTAATTCGCAGAGGAAGTCGTGAAATCGCCGGTAGCATCGCCAGCGGCCGACGCAACACCGTTCGAATTCCACTGGCCAGTACCATCAGTACCGGTAGCCGGGCCGAACGTGAACTTGCGGACGGTGGAATCGATATCGTAACCGTCAGGCGCCTTGGTCTCGACGAGCGTGTACGTACCCCACTCCAAGCCTTTTAGCTTGAACTGGCCTTCGACCGGGTCCACGTCGTAGAACGACTGGCCGTCAGAGGCGGAACAAGTGTTGCCCTTCCCTAACTTACAGTCGGTAATCGTTACCGACGGCTGCTGCTCTGCAGCAATCTCGGTGTATTGAGCCGCACCGTTAGCGTTCCAGCTGAAGCTCTCGGTCTTCGTCAGCTTCCACTCCGAACCATTAAGCTTCTTATCGTTCTTAGAATCAGAGGAAACCTTGTTCCACGTCACCACGCCTGTTTCACGGCTATTCGTGATATTCGAACCGGTCAGAGACGGGTTCCAAGTCACTCCATCATCAGTGATGGTGATGGTATATCCGTTATTGGGATCCGGCAGCTTATAGCCGTTTGGAGCCTTAGTCTCCTTAAGTACATAAGTGCCATTTTCAAGCTTGGTGATGCGGAAGCCGCCGACGGACGTATCCGCATCCGTCAACGTGCCACTCGTCGAAGAGACTGCGCAGAAGCCTTTGCCCTCACGCTGCGACGAGCCGCCCGGCTGACGGACTTAGTGGAATTGGACGCGATCTCACATCCTGATGGCACCTTAGAGCCTTGATAGTCATTCCACAGATTCACAACCTGTACCGTGTGCCCAGTGAAGGTGAATGGATTACTATTCGCGGCCGTGTACTTATCCATTGCCGAGTCGGTACCCAGCCCCTGCTTATTGCCAAAGTAGAACTGGTTTCCGCTCGCAACATCAGCTTTCTTCAACGAGAAACGGACATAGTCGCCACATGTTTCAGAGTTTTGCGCATCACCGGTCCAGTTGGTGCCATCTGTGGCTTTCTTGTACTTCAGCCAAGTGTACTGCGGGCCAAGCGATTTCTTAAAATACACATCAACGGTCTCTTCAGTCACCGTGATCGCTGCAGTGGCGGTCTTGCCGTTGCTGCCTGTAGCGGTGATGATGGCCGTGCCGGCAGATACACCATGCACAGTGCCGTCCGGATCGACAGTGGCCACGCTTGGCGTATTGGAGGACCAAGTGACGGTAGTATCGGTCGGATTTGCCGTGGCGGTGAGCTTGACTGTGTCATTCACTTTGATGCTCGCAGTGGACGGACTTACAGTCAATGTCTTTTGGGTAGAAGCACCGGTCACTTTGAACTTCACGGAAGCGCACTTCGAAGTGTCGGAAGTCGAACATGCCGTGATGGTCACGTAATCATCACCACTGTTGGATTGCGCGGTGACCAAACCGGAGTTGGCGTCAACCGTCGCATAGTTTGTGCTATCCGACGTCCACGTAACCCCTTGGGCGACACCGGAGGGTTCCACCGAAGCGCTTAGCTGGAGCGTGGTATTAGCGTCAAGCGTGCCGAGATCTGCGCCATCAGACTGTACGGTTCCATTGGCGGTAATTATGACGCCCGTCACGTCGGAAACAGTATCCTTGATGGTCTTCGGCCACCCATCGGCAACGGTCTGCTTGTCGGCATCCGTATACTTGGTCAGTTTCCATTCGGAGCCGGCAAGACGCTTATTTGAATCGTCCTTGTCGGTCTTCACCCAAGAAATATCCTTGCCGGCGCTCTCATTACCGATTGCCTTGCCGGTTCCACCAGCCACGGTCTTAAGAAGATTCTTCATGTCATCATCGGTAATCTTATTGCCCTGCGCATCGTACACATTGCTGATAGTGGAAGTCGTCGTACCGCCGTCACCGGCATCGATGCGGTATATATTCCCGTTCAACTTATGAGCGGAATCTCCAGTAGAAGTTTCCTTGAGATAATACGTAGCATTCGGAGTCAATGCGGTCATTGGCTTAATCGAGCCAGCGGTAGCATCCTCATCGCCAGAGCCATTATCGGTGACGCTCAGCAATGGATTCGTTCCTGCCTTTGCATCCCCAAGACTGCCGTACACTACCCAAGAGGTGCCGGACAACGGATTGCCGGTAGAATAGTCAACCTTCTGCCAGCTGATATGCGCAGACTTCGTGTTGTAGGAAGCGGCCCACGGGACGTTATGGCGTTCCTGATCCATATCGATGATGGAGGCGGACTGGAACTGGTTATCAACCGCGGCTGTATACGGGTTATGCATCATGAAGTCTTCGCCAACATACACACGGCCATTGGTGGTGACATGCGATTCGAAACTGCCGTTCGGAACCACGATGCTACCGAGCATGGCGGCGGATGGGTCATCGTTCACATAGGCGGAAGTGCAGATGCAGTCTCCGTCGGGTTAACGTACCAATCTCCCTGATTCGCATGCTTGCGATTCACGGTGACATTGGTCGCTTTGGCGCCATGGATAGTCAAAGAGCTTGTACCAGTGAAATTCCACAAAATTTTCTGGGCAACTTTGGAATACAACTTGTTGTTGCTGTCTCCGCTGGCATAACCATTGGAAATTTCTTTAGCGCCACTAGCGGTCGGATCCGACTGGGTGGAATCACCGCCCCACCAGAAACGCCATCCAGTACGCATTGTGATGGCGTCAGAACCAGTCACATTGATAATGATCGAAGCATTTTCCGGAATGTTCCTGAACCAAATACTCGCATTGGTGTCTTTCAAAGCGTTAAGCTGCCGAGCCGTAAGAGTGAACACCTGGGTGGTGTCAGAATCGTTACCGGTGCCGGTGAAAGTAATGAGTTTCTCACTGTTACCGCCATCACCGAAATTCATTGTCGCTTTATACGTGTTGAAAGCGCCCGTGCCAGTCTTGGTTGGAGCATACGGCTTGCCGCTGGTGACGTCCCCAGCACTCTCGGCGTACTGGTTGTAGTCATACTTATACCGCACGTAACCGTTCTGTGCAGGAGCGTTATCGACGGTCACTGTGCCATTAGCCTTGATGCCGACCGCCATAGTGGATATCGGAGTCATGATTGTCGTCGCGTAGTCGTCGATGGAATTGCCCTGGCCATCCTTGGCTTGGCTAAAATCAGTGACTCCCCAAGTCGCTTGACGATCAGGCTGTCCGCTGGAATCTCCATACATGTACACGGAGTTTTTCTGCACACCAGTTTTGTCAGTTGCACAGCTTGTTCCATTCCCCCACACCGTTGTGCAATTTCCAGCAAACATGGTGCTGAAATTAGTGGGCGTGCTCGTTCCGTCTATTGTGCGGGTCGTCTGCAGTACACCGCCGCCCTTGCTGTCCACACCAGAGATAGAAGACGGCCACGTCTGCACCTTGTTCTGCACCCTCTCATCGAATGCAGAGTTCTTACCTTCAACCACAAGAACGGCAGCGTCATTGGCCGGCAGGTACTGGGCGCCGAACGCCACAGTGCCGATGGTGAAGAAGCCCTTCTGGGCACGCTGCATATAGCGCCTCGAATGAAGGTCTGGCCTTCCATCTCGCCGCCCAAGAACCTTCAATGGAACTCTCAGTCAGCTGCTGCGTGTCACCGGGCTTCGGCCTGCCGACATAGAAATCACGGCCGACAAAAGTCGCCAGACCAGTATCCGCCTCATTCACGGAAGCACCGCTATCACCCATAGTGATATTTGCGGGCTTATAAATCGACCCCGGGATTTCATCCGCTTTGGCGCTATAGGCGGGGAGGAGGGAAGTTACTGCTACGGTGGCCATCATGGCTACCGCTATGGCGGCGGCGGTCAGGGAGCGGGTACGCGAAAGCACGCGACCGGTTGCCGATCGCGTTCCTGCATAGTGTCGTGGTGCGTTGCCGACACCATTACGCCATTGCCTCATCTTGTCCCCTATCCGCAAAGTGTTCACCCTTCTGAGTCCCTCAACTCGAGGTTGATATCCTTTGCATAATGCCGTTATCACTTCTGTTTTACGTATAGCTTCTGCGCTGTTCCCATCTCCGGCAACACAGCCGGAAACCTCTGTTTTCCCTTTTCTCTGACCTACGGTTTACTATGATAAACTTTGCAGTTATGAAAACAAAATGAAACAAAAAGAACCCATACCCCCTCCCCTGATACGTTTTTTTATCCCCTCTCACGGGGACAACGCTTTAAAGCCTGATATTCAACGGTTTGTCAACGATTGCAAAATCAAAAAACACATGCTGATCATTGAATGAAATTCATCATTCATCAGCCCCCGATGGTCGTGTCATGAAACACATCACTGCAAATTGTTTCATTTTTTCATGAAAACGTATGCCACACCGTGACTACAGTGGGGGTATCCCCTACCAATCCACCCCAGGCCATCGCAATCAGCCCGTCGGCATTGACGGGCTGCGGAAGGACAATGAGACTCGGCTCTCAGCGGCCAGTGCCATACACGGAATCAGTGCCACGCAGCACCAACTGCGCGCGCACCACTTCGTACGGGTTCTCAAGCGGCTCGCCTTCGATGAGCTTCATGGCCTTCTGCGCGGCCGCGCGACCCATCGCATACGGATCCTGGCGCATGGTGGTCAGGCTCACAGTGTCGGCGTACGGCGAATCGTCGAAGCCGATAATCGAGTAATCAGAAGGCGTGTGGTGGCCGTACCGTTCCAAACGCAGCACCAGCGGAATCGCCATCATATCCATCTGGCAGCAGATCGCGTCCGGGAACTCGTCCAACGCAAGCAGCGCGGTCAACGCCGAGTCGGCGAAGGTCTTGCCACGCGGCACAGAGACGACGCGCCACTTGAAGTCATGGGAGGCCTCCATCGTCTTGCAGGCGCGGATGAAGCCCTGTCCTCGCGCATCGATGGAGGAAATAATGGAATCGACCGCATCGGAGCACACGTACACGATATTCTTGTGCCCCAGATTGATCAGATGCTGGGCGGCGGTGAACATGCCGTCCTCATCGTCGATGGAGATGGTGGCGTCGAAGCCGTTTTGCGTCGGCGTATTGATGCCAATAATCGGTACGTGGATGCGCTTGAGCTGCTGGATTTCCTTCGGCTCCACGCCGAACGATGTCACGAATACTGCGTCCACGTTGCGGCGGACCGGCAGATTCGTGAAGAAGTCGCGGCGGTTTTCGGCGGTGTCGACGTGCTGGAACAGCGATACGTCATACCCGGCATTATGCATGACGGATTCGATTCCAGCGAACACTTCCGTATTGAACCAGCTAGTGATCTCTTCATTCATCAGCATCGCCACACGGTACGATTGACCCGATTTCAACGATGTCGCGGAACGTGAGATGTTGAAATCAAGCTTGTCCGCCGTTTCCAGCACCTTGCGGCGCGTACGTTCGGACACCAGTTCCGGCCGCGTGAACGCGCGCGATACCGTGGAAATCGACACACCCGCGGCCTTGGCCACCTCGCGAATGCCTGCTCTATCCATCTCTCAACCCCTTTGCGGTTTCTGCATCATAATCACAAACGTTCCCAGCCTTGGAAACACTCGCTTGAGCGGCGATGCTCTCTCAATCTGTTTCTATCATACTGCGAACGTTGTCAAAAATCACGCCAGTGTTGCACAAATCGCACAAATTATCAAAATAACCGGGTAAACCGCGTAAAAAGCCCATTTCGTCCACTGATGCTTATAGCCCAGCTTGCCGTTGTAGTAGTGCACGAACGCCACGCCCACGCCCGGCGCGATCATCATCACGGCGCCGAACAGGCCGGCTGTGAACATCATCGAATTCTCATACTGGCGCATCAGAGCGAAAATCAGCACGAAGCCAAGCGTCACCGAACCGATGCTCATCATGTGCTGGCGTAGGCCGATACGCAGCAGCAGGTCCCACAGCAGACCAATCACCACCAGTCCGACCGACAACAGCACCTTCATGGCCTTCTGATAGCGCGACGCCACCCAGTCGAGCGCGGCAAGCACAACAAACGCAACGAACAGGCCGAAAACGGGATTCTGCGAGCCCAGGTCGAAAGCCTTATGCGATGTGGCGAGGTCGTACGGCACCTCGCACACCACGGCGAGAATGAACAGCTGCAGGCCGTACGCGACCCGGCTGTGCGTTTCACGGAAACCCTGCACCAGCAGCCACGCGTAGATCGGAATGGCGAACCAGGACACCACTTCGCTCAGGACCATCGCCGTCAGCGACGTCATATTGTTGGTATCGGAGCCGAAGAACAGCGGCACGATGGTGGTGCTGCCGGCGGACAAGGCCAACGCCACCGCGCCGATGACCTTAAGTTGGAACACCGTCAGTCCGCGACGTTTTTTCCTGTTGCGGCGAGCGCCGCCGAATCCGATTTGGTCGGTCGAATCGGTTCGAGCTCCCTGCTCGGCATAGCCTTCCATATGTCCTCCTATTGCGATTTTCCGCGCGTCGCACGTGGCACGTGCACCTTACGCACGCCTTACGCACGTATGCCTTTTACGACTTGCGACTTTTCCTTGCGACTTTCCCGCACGCCACAGCGGCTTCCCGCACGTCCCATGCGATTTAAGCTCAGCGCCCACCGCGCGCCTTATGCGTCCAGCACGAATTTCAGCAGCCCGTCGTAGTCGGCTCCGGTAAACGAACATACCGCATGTGCCGAAACGTCCGGGTCGTCCGCCGGTGAAATTTCCGTGCGGAAGTATGCCGCGTCGAGGCCGGCGGAATTGGCGCCGATGATGTCGTTGCGCTCGTCGTTGCCGACCATGAGCGCGTGCTTGGCGGTGACGAATTCACGGTCGAGCGCCAGCATGTACAGGTCGCGTGCGGGCTTGCGGATTTTCTCTTCACTGGAGATGATCACGTCGTCCAGTACGCTGGCAAGGCCGGTCTCTTCCAGTTCGGGGCGTGTGTAGCAGGCTTGCGCGTTGCTCAGCAGCGCCACGACCATGCCGGCGTCCTGCAGTTGTTCGATCATGTCGAGCGCGCCGGGGTACAGCCGGAACAGGCTGGTGCTGCCTTGGCGGAACGCCCATGCGGCTTTCAGCGCGGCCTGCGGTAGCGCGAGTTTCTTTTCCGCTTCCTCGCTGCGATTCATGAGCAGGGACCGGTAGACCGGCAGGATGTCGAATTCGTCCCACCCGTTGCGAACGATTGCACGGTCGGCTTGGTGGACCATTTCGCGGGCTTCGAGCTTTTCGAACTGGTCGCGCATCACGTCGACGGATTCGTACTGCGCGCCCAATTCGGTCACGCAATCGTACAGCGCCTGCCATGCGGCCTCGCTCTGCTCATCGGTACGAATGTCGATCAGCGTTCCGTACAGGTCGAAAAACACCACCTCGTACCGCGGATTGCGCGCTCCGATTCCCACTGTCGTATCCTTTCTGGTTTTCCTGCCCCATTGCCGTATCTGTTACGCAACCGCAGCTTTGCGGTCGCCGTTTTGTAGCTTCCCTACTGAGAGTATTACTGCAACCGCCAGATTGCAAACGTATGCGGTGGAACAATCAAATAATCGCCATCGCCTGCGCTCACATTGTTTTCCATCGGACTGACGGACGAGCCGAGACCACACCAGTATCTCCGTATTCCGCCAATCGGTTCCAAACCCGTTACGGCCACGTCAATAACGCCGACGTGTCTGCCTGGATTGGCGGCCATCAGATAATCGCCGACGCGGAACACGAGTTCGTCGCCTTCCGTATCGACGATATTGCGATTGCCGTCGAACCACTGTGGATCAGACTTGCGCAATGCAATCAACTTCGCGTAATACTCAATCAAATCGCGCTTCTGCCATGCACGGTTCCAATCGAGCCAGTTAAGCTCTTTGGCGGAATCGTAAGAATCAGAGCTGCCGAATTTGGTACGTGCGAACTCCTCGCCGGACAGCATGAACGGGATGCCAGCGGAGGTAAGCGTGATACCCGCAGCCAGCTTGTTGGCGTCCATCACGTCGGTCAGCGCGGCCGCAATCTGCGGACCGGCACCGGCCAGCCCTTCCGCCGAGAAATCGGCGTCATACATGACTTTCGGCACATCCACGGTATTTTCGTTGACGCCTTCGGCCACGGCGCTGCCCAACGAACCAGCCGCGAAGCTCGCGCACAACTTGTCCCACAGCGTGAGGTCGTCGTGCGCGGACACGTATTGAATGACCTGGCCTGCCACTCCTTCCGAATGTTTGCCGCGACGCCACGCGTCCACGGCCTCACGCGCAGCCGCTACGTTCTCGTGCATGCCACCGTTCACATAACCCGGGCGGTCCGAGAAGAACACATGGCCCTTGATGGTGTCTCGCGTGGTGTCGCAGAAGTGGCCGATGCGACTGTCAAGCTTCGACAGGCCTGACTTGTCAGCCAGCACGGTGTCGCTGGGCAGCGGCGCGGTGGCGCCCGCGGACCACGGTTCGCCGTACATGAGGATGTCGCGTCCACGGCCGGGAATCTCATCCAGAGCAGCACGCACGGCATTCATGGTGTCCACGTCAATCAGCCCCATCAGGTCGAAACGGAAGCCGTCCATGTGGTATTCGCGCGCCCAGAACGTCACGGATTCCACGATGAACCGGCGGAACATCTTGCGTTCGGTGGCCATATCGCAGCCGCAGCCGGATCCGTTGGCCAGCGCGCCGTTGGGCTTACGGCGCAGGAAATAGTCCGGCACCGACCGCTCAAACCAATTATCGGGCGAGAACATGTGGTTGTAGACCACGTCCATGATCACTTTGATGCCGGCGTTGTGCAGCGCCTGCACCATCTGCTTCACTTCGCGGATGCGCACCGACCCGTCGAACGGATTGGTGGAATACGAGCCTTCCGGCACGTTGTAATTGACCGGATCGTACCCCCAGTTGTAGCGATCGCAGGTCTCTTCGTCCACGGAACCGAAATCGTAAATCGGCATGAGCTGCACCGCGGTGACGCCAAGTTTCTTGAGATATGCGATGCCCGTGGGAAAGTCGGGATGCCCGTCCAGAGACGTACCGTCGTCGGTGAACGCCAGATACTTGCCCCGATGCGATTCGGGGAAACCGCCGGCGGGATCATTGCTGAAATCGCCCACATGGGTTTCCCAGACCACCGTCTGCGCAAGCGGCACGTCCGGCATATGGTCGCGGTACCAACCATCCGGATTGGTGCGGCTGAAGTCCACGACCATGCTGCGCCGGCCGTTCACACCGGCCCCGCGCGCCCACGGGTCGGCGATGCGGTCGACGGAACCGCAATCGCGTTCGATCAAAAAGTCGTAATACACGCCGTGCATGTTGTCGGCGAAATCGTACGTCCAGGAACCATCGGATTCCGGACGCATCGTGTACTGTCCAATCAGAGCGTCGCCGCTTTCCCCCATGGAGCCACGCGAGAACAGTCTCAGGGTCACCTTCTGTGCGGAAGGAGCCCAGAGAGCGAACTGGGTGCCGGTTTCAGTAACAACGGCACCCAGCGGCCGTTCCAGACACAGCGGGAACGGTTCGGCGACGCTCGTGTTCGGCTGTGCGAAGCTGTCTACGAGCGTCATATCCTTTGCCTTTCTTTAGCCCTTCACGGAGCCCGACATGGACTCCTGATAGAAGCGCTGCATCACAATGAACAGGATGGCGATCGGAACGGAGATCACGACCGCGGCCGCGGCGAAGCGGGCAAACCAGTTCTGGATATATTCCTTCTGCAGCATGAGCCACAGGCCCAATGCCACGGTGTAGTTGGATTGCGTACGGCAGATCACCTTGGCCATGACAAAGTCGAGCCACGGGGTCAGGAAGCCGATGATGGCTGGTAGACGATCATGGGCTTGCAGATCGGGATGATGATCTTATGGAACACCTGGAAACGGGTGCAACCGTCGAGCAGGGCGGCTTCGTCCAGCGAGGTCGGAATGGTGTCCATATAGCCCTTCATCACGTAGAAGCCAGCGCCGGAACCGGCGGAGTACACGAGAATCAACGCCACGGTAGTCATGGTGCCGCTTGACAGGCCCAAGGCCTTCAAGATGAAGTAGATGGCGGTGACGGCCATGATACCCGGGAACATGCCAAGAATCAGCACAACGTTCATGAAAGTCTTGCGCACACGGAAACGCATACGGCTCATGCAGTATGCCACGGAGAGCACGAAGATCAGAGAAATCGCACAGGTGAAGCAGGCGATGATGAACGTGGTGCCGAACATCTTCGGGAAGTCCAACACGTTGCGGTCGGTGAACAGCACCCTATAGTTGTCCAGAGTCCACTCCTTCGGGAAGAAGGAGCTGGTGTACGGGGCGGTGTTCTTATTGAACGACTCCGCGAACACCCATACGATTGGGACGAGCCAGATGACGGCCAGAATGGCCAGGAACAAGTGGGCGAACACGTCGCCGGTGATACGGCGGATCTTCTGGTCGTGCAGAAGGCCGTGGCTTTCCACTTTGGTTGCGGAATGCTTGTTGCTCATCGGAATGCCTCCTCATTCTTATAGGAGCCGGAATTGCGGTAGGTGATCAGCGAAACGATGGCCAACACGACGAAGGTCATGATGCCGATCACGGCACCGAGATTGTAATCCTGCTTGTCCACGGTCAGCTTGTACAGCCAGGTGATAAGCAAATCAGTGGAGCCTGCGGAATCGCCCAATGGCGTAGGATCGCCGACGGACAGCAGGTAAATGACGTTGAAGTTGTTCACATTGCCCGTGAAGGTGGTGATCAGATACGGGGTGAGCACGAAGATAATGTACGGCATGGTGATCTTCGTAAAGATCTGCCACCAGTTGGCACCGTCGATCTTCGCCGCCTCATACTGATCGGCCGGAATGTTCTGCAGAATACCAGTAATCTGCATGATGGTGTACGGAATACCGACCCACAGGTTGATGACGATTACGGTGACACGGGCCCAAGTGGCGTCGGTGAAGAACGGCAGCGGGCCGTCAATCCAACCCCACGTCTGCAGCATGCGGTTCACCGCACCCTGCGGCTGGAGCATGGTGTGCATGACCAGCAGGGACACGAACTGCGGAACGGCGATGGACATGGAGAAGCAGGCACGCCAGAAACCCTTGAAATGGGTGGTCTTGCGGTTGATGATCATGGCCACGAACATGCCGAAGAAGAAGTTCAGGAAGGTGGCGAAGAAGGCCCAGACCAAGGTCCACACCAGCACGCGTCCGAACAGTGCGGCGTTAACGGTGCCGCCGCTGTTGGAGAAGACCTTGGCGAAGTTCTCAAAGCCGACCCAGTGGAACAGCACGAGGTGCTTGTGGTCGTAGCTGGTGAATGCCATGGAGATCATGAAGATCAACGGAAGCACAGTGAACACGGCGATGCCCAGCGTGGGCAGGAACATCAGCAGGACGTGAGCCTTGGCGTCAAGCAGCTCACGGACATCGTCCATGAAGCTCGGAGCCTTGCCGTTCTCTTCGAGCAGCACCTGGGACTTGTACGCGGCGCGCACGGACATGACCCACAGGCCGATGAAGGCGGCGGTGATGACCAGGGCAGCGACGCCGTACAGCAGGATGACCACGGAACGGTCAGGCTCGGTGTAGACCCAGAAGCCGTCGACCAGCTTCTTGCCGCCTGCATTGGTGCCCAAGGTCGGCAACTTGGAAAGATAGTCCACGCCATTGATTGCCATGAACACGAAGTATGCGATTTCCAGCGCCAGCATGGCAATGCCCTTGACATACTGCTTGCGCACGATATTGCCAAGACCAAACACCACTGCGGAAAGCTTAGTGAACAGGTCACCACGCCGGAACGCCGCCCTTACCGTGTAAGGCGACGGAGAAACATAATCAGCACCCTGCTTCCGAAGGCGCTTCATCTCCCGTGGGGAAAGAGTTGTTGCTGTCATTTCGACTGCCCTCTCATATGGATATTGAAAGATAAAAAAAGCTTTGCTCCCGGACAAGGGGAAGGAGAATTTAAAAACCTTGCCCGGGAATGCAAAGCTCGGAGGAGGAGTGAGCCACTATGCAAAGTGGAGAGAGACACCGCGACTCGAAGCGTCTCTCAAAGCTGCAGGATGGCTGGGGGATTTGGCAGTGCCAACCACCTGCATTCTTCAGTTATTGGATTTTTAGGATTACTGATTTCACTCAGCGATCTTGCCACCGGCCTGCTTGACCCAATCCTGGTACTTGGCGGCAGCGTTGTCCTTGGTGATTTCCTTGTTGACCAGGGCCTTGCCGAAGGTTTCGGCCGGAGTCCACCAATCGTTCATGCCGGACAGACCGGACTGCAGGAGGCGGTGTTGGCCATGGTGTCGGCCTGGGCCTTGGCTGCGATGTCGTCGGTGGTCAGGTCGGACAGGGACTTGTCGGTCGGCGGGATGGCGCGCATCTCGTAGTGCAGCTTCTGAGCTTCGGTGGAGCGAGGTAAGCCGCGAACTGAGCGGCGGCCTTCGGGTTCTTGGCGTTCGGGTTGTAAGCAGCGGCCTTGGTGGCGGCGAAGGACTTCATCTGCTTCTTCTGGCCGTTCACGGTGAAGGTCGGCAGAGAGGTGGCGGCGTAGTTGTCACCCAGGGCCTCCTTCACGTCCTTAGCGGACCAGGTACCGGAGAACAGCACGTCGGCGGAGCATCCTTGATGGCTGCGAGGCCGGAAGCGCCATCGTCGTTGGAGAAGTTCGGGTTGGCGACCACATCAACCAGATAAGAGGTGATATCGGCGCCGTCCTTCGGGAAGACCATGCCTGCGTCAGCATCATTGCCCTTCTCGCCGAACAGGCTCAGGCCATCATAGAAGCCGTTGATGTACCAAGAATTCTGCAGGGAGAACGCGACCTTGGCCTTGGAAAGGATGGTATCGAAGTCCTTGGCCTCATCCTCGGTGATCTTGGACTTGTTGTAGTACATGAACCACGTGTTGTCGGTGTACGGCACGCCATAGAGCTTGCCATCGGTGCCGGTGACGGAGTTGACTTCGAGGTCACCGTTCTGTTCCTTCACCTGCTTCTCAGCGTCGGTGCCCAGCTGGCCAATGGCCTTGGCATCCATTAGAACACCCAACTGATCGGAAGCGAACATATAGACATCGGCCGCCGCGGACGGATCAGTGCTGACCTGCTTGGAAGCATCGCCTTCAGAGACCACGTCATTCTTCCACGTGATATTGTATTCCGGATGCGCCTTGGCGAAGTTCTCTTCGACCTTGCCCAGCCAGTTGGTGTCCTTGGCCTGGTCTTCCTGCGGGGCCCACACGCTCAGCGTGACGGCTCGGTGGAGCCGGAAGCGTTCTTATCGCCACCGTCGGAGGAGCCACCGCACGCAGCGAGCGGAACCAGCATAGACCAGCATAGAAACGGCAGCAGTAAGTCCGATGCCTTCTTCCAATCGATCTTCATTGATCTTCCTTTCCTCACATAACCTTGTGTTCCTCAACATCTCCGGTTAAATGGTACGGACCAAAACCCTGCATACGTTCACATCATCGTTCTTGGATGATTACCAACAACACTGGGGCCACCAAAAATGTATCAGTGATTGTTAGTGTAGCACGTTTCTGCCAACGTTTGCAATTCAGCGTTATGATTGTTTCAAAGAAACACCGCAAACCGCGAAATATCAAGGAGACACACCCTCATGCTTCCCCCCGCGAAACACCCCCACCCCAAATGGCTTGCCGACGCAATTTTTTATGAAATCTATCCACAGTCCTTCGTCGACTCCAATGGCGACGGCATCGGAGACATCCCCGGAATCACTTTAAAACTGGACTACATCAAGGATCTCGGATGCAACGCGATCTGGCTCAATCCTTGTTTCGACTCGCCATTCAAAGACGCCGGCTACGACGTGCGCGACTACAAAAAGGTGGCATCACGCTACGGCACCAACGACGATCTCATTGCGTTGTTCGACGCCGCCCACCGGCGCGACATGCACGTGATCCTCGATCTCGTGCCAGGCCACACCAGCGAGGAACACGAGTGGTTCCACCGCAGTTGCAAGGTCGAACGAAACAATTATTCCGACCGCTACATCTGGACAGACTCATGGATCTCCGGTGGCGACGGACTGCCATTCATCGGCGGCGAATCGCCCCGCAACGGTACCTACATCTTGAACTTCTTCAAATGCCAGCCGGCGCTCAACTACGGTTTCGCGCACCCCGAACGTAGCTGGCAGAAGCCAGCCCTTGGTCCGGACGCGAAGGCCACTTGCGACGCGATGGTGGACGTCATGCGGTTCTGGCTTTCCCGTGGCGCAGACGGCTTCCGCGTGGATATGGCCGACAGCCTCGTCAAAAAGGACGATGAGGGCAAGCCTTACACCATCCGCACCTGGCAGTACATGTTCGCCCGGATCCGCCCGGCCTTCCCCGAAGCCGCGTTCGTTTCGGAATGGGGACGGCCAGAGGAGTCGATGGCCGCCGGCTTCGACATGGATTTCTATCTCGATTGGCGTTGGGACGGCGTTCCCAACGGCTACAACATGCTGTTGCGCAACGTGGACGACCCGTTGAGCCGCAAGGGCGACAAGAGCTATTTCAACGCCGATTCCGGCACGCCGATCAGCGAATTCCTGGACGAGTACGAGCCGCGTCTGCGCGAAGCGGAAACGGCCGACGGAAATTTTAATTTCATCACCTGCAACCACGACACCGCACGCGTGGCGCCGCGACTGTCGCAGCGCGAAATCGCCCTGGCATACTGCACGCTGTTCGCGATGCCGGGCGTGCCGTTCCTGTATTACGGCGACGAAATCGGCATGCGATACCGCGCACTGCCCGGCAAAGAAGGCGGCTACGTGCGCACCGGTTCGCGCACACCGATGCAGTGGGGTGCTGCGAACGACGCATCCGGAGCACTTCACGTGTCCGATTCTGCAGAATCGGACACTCGGCTGGTGATGTGACCGGTGGCAGCTACCTGCCCACCGACCCGTCCGCCGACGCCCCGACCGTCGCCGCACAGCAGGCCGACGCCGAATCACTGTGGCATACGGTGCGCTCCATACTCCACGTCAAGGGGGAATACGACGCCTTGCGGTCGGGGGCTACGTTCCATGCAATCGAACGCGATAGAGTGTTCGTTTTCGAGCGTTCCACCCACCTGCAGAAGCTGATCATAGCCGTCAATCCAAGCCGCGATTGCAAAGCTTTGCAGTTACCAGATGGTAGTTATCGGACGATTTTCAGCATCGGCGAAAACGAAATTAGCGGCACTTCGCTGCGTCTAGGTCTGCAAAGCTTTGCAATTCTCGAAGCCGAGTAGCAGACGAGCAATGCCCCGTTGGAATAATCGTTTGCAATGCGGAGCGCTGCGCCTTCGTATTGCAAACGATAGTCAATATGGAAAAACAATTCCGGTTATCCATATTCCTGAAATTAGAGCAAAATCGCAATATAGCAACACTCTCTTACCGCAAAACACGCTTTGAAAACGATATCATACCGTGATATAGTTATCTTTGGTGCGAATGCCACCAGCATCGAAGCTGCGGCAATCGCAAGCAATGTAGCATGTCAGCCGTCACAAACGGCGCGGAAAGAAGGGACCTATGACACAGACCCAGCAGACCGAAAGCGCAGAACGCATCGCACGGCCTCTTATCCAGCTCGCCAAGCTCAATGGCATTTCCACGTCGTATATCGACCAGCTCGGCACCTATGTGGAAATCCGCGACGAAGTGCTCGTCTCCGTATTGGCCGCACTCGGCGTGGACGCATCCAGCGACGAAGCGATCACCGCCTCCTATGCGGCGACCCAGCAGCGCATCGCAGACACACTTGTTGAGCCGACCGTCGTGAAGTTCATCGGCAAGGAAGCCGTCACGCCAATCCGCGCGAAAGGAAACGACGTGGCGCTGAAGCTGACGTTGGAAGACGGCACGGAATATGCGGGCGATCTGACCGCGTATCTGACGGGCTCGAACGCAGATGACGGCTCGCTGCAACTGACGCTGCCGGACGATATTCCCGCCGGCTACCACACGCTGGCCGTCGATGCCGGCCCGCTGCACGCCGAAGCCGCGCTGATCTGCGCACCGGCACGCATCGAACTGCCGCCAGCAGTAGCGGAAAAGCAACGTTGGGGCTGGATGGCACAGATGTATTCCATCCGTTCCGCTGAATCCTGGGGCGTGGGCGACTATGGCGATCTGAAGCTGCTGCTGTCCGACGCGGCAACGAAATCGCATGCCGATTTCATGCTTATCAACCGATTCACGCCACCGCGCCGGTGCCGCCGCTGGAGCCGTCGCCGTATCTTCCCGAATCGCGTCGTTTTCTCAATGTGACGTACATCCGTCCGCAGGATATCGCTGAATATGCGGAACTCAACGAGGCGGACCAGGCCGAAGTGGCGCGTCTGCACGCGGAAGTCTCGCCAGCCAACGACAGTATCGAGCCGCTCGACATCAATTCCGCTTGGTGGCACAAGCGCCAGGCGCTGCAGCTTGTGTACAACGTGCCGCGTTCCGTCGAGCGTCAGGCCGCGTTCGACGCGTTCAAGGAGGCCGCGGGTCCGGATCTGCGCGCGTTCGCCGCATGGTCGGTGGCGTTCCAGGTGTGGGGCGCGCCGTGGGAAGCACGTGGTTCAAGGACACGAACCGCGATTCGCCTGAAGTGGTGGAGCTCATGCGCGAGCACGCCGATATGGTCGATTTCGAATGCTGCTGCAGTGGATCGCCGACGAGCAGGTGACAGCCGCGCAGAACGCCGCCCGTGACAGCGGTATGGCACTCGGCCTCATGCAGGATATGGCCGTGGGCGTGCACTCGCTCGGCGCGGACGTGTGGTGGAATCCGGAACGTTTCGCAGTAGGCAGCGTAACCGTGGGCTGCCCACCGGACTTCTACAACCAGCAGGGTCAGGATTGGGGCCAGCCGCCGTTCAATCCGAATTATCTGGCCAAAACTGGTTATGGCGTGTACCGCGAGATGGTGCACAACATGTTCTCACACGCGGGCGCGGTGCGCATCGACCATGTACTCGGCCTATTCCGTCTGTGGTGGATTCCGCAGGGCGAAGGCGCGCGCGGTGGCGCGTACGTTACGTACGACTATGAGGCGATGATCGCGATCCTGACCATTGAAGCGTCCCGCGTGAACGGTTTGGTGGTCGGCGAGGATCTGGGCACCGTGCCTGATTACGTACGCACGGTACTCGGCGAGCACGGCCTGCTGGGCTGCATGGTGGAATGGTTCGCCCGCGTGGACGACTCCCCCACGCCGGCGACCCGTACGCCGATCCGTCCACGTACCGCAAGTACGCGCTGGCTTCCGTCACCACGCACGACCTGCCGCCGACCGCCGGCTACCTGCAGTTCGAGCACGTCAAGCTGCGCGAACAGCTGCACCTGCTGTCCGGCCCGGTCGAGGAGTTCCAGGCTTCCGCCACCGACGAACGCAACGCATGATGGACCGTCTCGTGGAGTCCGGCCTGATCACGCCGGAAGTGGCGGGCGATGTGGAAGGCCACATCCAGGAAATCGTCGAGGCGATGCACAAGATGCTGCTCAAGTCGCCGTCCGTGCTGCTGCAGGCCGCGCTGGTGGATGGCGTGGGCGAGACGCGCACGCAGAACCAGCCGGGCACGTCCAGTGAATACTCCAACTGGCGTGTGCCGCTGGCAGGCCCGGACCTCAAGGTGGTGCACACCGATGAGGTGTTCGATCTGCCGCGTGTGCAATCGCTTGCCGCCATCATGAACGGCGAGAAGTAGCGTTTAGACTTACCATTCCCCTTTCCTTACAAACCAAAATTCCGGTCCTCCTTGTGGAGGGCCGGAATTTTTCATATACGCAAGGCGATTTGGGAGCAGTTAAGTTCAGCGGTCGATCAGCCCAGCAGCAGCCAGACTGAGGCGTCGCTATCCAGCTTGCCGTCGTCCGTCAACGGCACGGAATTGGCGATGGCGACCGCATCGTCCGGCAGGGCGATCGGCTCGTCGCCGAAATTGGTGACGGACAGGAATCGACGGCCTTCCGTGGCCGGACGCGAGTAGGCGACCACCGTATCGCCCATGTCCAGCAGGTCGGCGGACGTGTCTCCGGTTGCCGTCAGCACCGTCTGTCGCAACTGCAACAGCTTGCGGTACAAGTGCAGCATGGAACCGTTGTCATCGGCCTCGACGTCGGCCGCGAAATCCTTGAACCAGGCCGGCTGCGGCAGGTGCGCGTCGGCGGAATCGCCCTGCTCCGGGCCGAAACCGAACGTGCCGCCGGTGATGAAGTCCGGGCTCCATGAAGCCGGTTCGCCGCAATCGGCAGCCTTCCACGGCATCGGCACACGGCACCCGTCACGACCCTTGTCGGTGAAGTTGCGACGGGTGTTGAACGGCGTCGGATCCTCAAGACGATCCCACGGAATGTTCGCCACTTCGAACAGGCCCAGTTCCTCGCCCTGATACACGTAGGCGGAACCCGGCAGGCCCAGTTCCATCAGCGCGGCTGCGCGGGCGCGACGGGTGCCGAGCTCACGATTCTCGCGGTAGGTCTCTCCGTCACGCAACAGCCAATCGTGCGCCAGCTGGTGGTACGGAGCATCCTTCACCTGCGGCAGACCGAAACGCGACGGACTGCGCGGCACATCGTGGTTGTTCATAACCCACGTCGTGGTGGAACCGTGCGTTTCCTCGGCGGCGCGCAAGCCGTCAGCAATGGCCGTACGGAACTCGTCGGCGAACCAGTTGCTTCGGCGAACTCGAAATTGAACACCTGGCCGAGCTCGTCGGTGGACGCGTACAGATGCTGCGATTCGGCCTTCACCCACGCCTCGCCGACGGCGAAACGCGGCGGATTGTACTCGTTGAACACCTGACGCCATTCGCGGTAGATGTCGTGCACTTCCGGACGGTCCCACAGCGGGCTGAACGCGCCGTCCGCCGGCAGCACATGCTGCACCGCGGCCGGATCCATGTCGGCCAGCGGCACGGAATCGAGGTCCTTGGCCAAGCCGTGCGCCACGTCGATGCGGAAGCCGTCGGTTCCGTGGTCGGACCAGAATCGCAATGTCTTCTTGAATTCCTCGTGCACGTCCGGATTCTTCCAATTCAAATCCGGCTGCTCCTTGGCGAACATGTGCAGGTACCACTGGCCGTCGTCGACCTGCTGCCACGCCGGGCCGCCGAACAGCGACTGCCAGTCGTTCGGCGCAGCTCGCCGTGCTCGCCGCGGCCTTCGCGGAAGATGTAGCGGTCGCGTGCGGCCGAACCGCGGCCGGCGGCGAGCGCCTCGATGAACATCTTGTGCTTGTTGGACGTGTGGTTCGGCACGATGTCGACGATCACCTTGATGCCGGCTTCATGCGCGGCGGCGGCCATCGCGTCGAAATCGGCCATGGTGCCGAGGCGCGGGTCCACGTTGCGGTAGTCGATCACGTCGTAGCCGCCATCGGCCAGGTCGGACGGGTAGAACGGGCTCAGCCAGATCGCGTCGATGCCGAGATTCTTCAGGTAATCCATTTTCTCGGTGACACCGGCGATGTCTCCCAACCCGTCGCCGTTCACGTCTTTGAAGCTGCGCGGGTAGATCTGGTAGACGACGGCTTGCTTCCACCAATCGTCACGCATGTTGTTTGCTGTCACGATAACCCCTTTTGTCGTAGTCCATCGGATGCGGAGCACTGTCTCCGCTACATGAAAACGATAACATCAAGCAAAGCGAAACGCTAATGAAAACTTAATCATTGCAGCACATCAAACGTTTGACGAAAATGTGCATACTCCAGCTGTATCGAGTAGAATCGCGGAAGATTCGACTTGCATACGTTGCCAACGGATGCCATACGAAAGGCGATCATGAAGTTCCTCTCCCCCGATTCCGGCTTTATGCGCGGCCTGAGCGACGCCGTCGACGCGATCTGGATCAACATTCTGATGCTCATCACCAGTATTCCGATCATTACGATCGCGCGGCGCTGACCGCCGGCCACGACGCCACCCGCCGCACGCTGTCCGGCGAAGGCACTGCGACGCGCAACTATTTCGCCGCCTTCCGCTCGAATTTCGCGAAATCAACCGGCTACTGGCTGATTTTCGGCACGACCGGCGCGCTGTGCGTCTACTCGTGGATCGTGCTGCAGATCACGCCGCTGCTGATTCCGAAATTCGCGCTGACGATCGTATGGCTGATCGGTTTTGAATGGGTTTGGGCATTGCAGGCACGTTTCGAAAACTCGTTTTGGCGCACGCTCGGCAACGCTTTTGTGTTCGGCGTGAGCAACATCGGGCATACGTTGGCATTGATTGCGATTGACGCGGTGTACGTCGCGCTGCTCGTGGCCAGCTGGTTCTACATGCCGCAGGGCCTGTTCCTGCTGCTCGTGCTCGGCTACGGCACCATGCTGATGCTGCATTCGCCGATTCTCGAGCATGTCTTCCGCAAGTACATCAGCAAGTAATTAGGCACGAAAAAAGGGACTGATTCGCATCAGTCCCTTAAATTTTTCTGGGTGAAAATCAGCCCTTCACCGCGCCGCCTTCGGCCCTGCAATTAAGGACCGCGCTACGCGCGGGCTCAACGTTACCCTCGCGGCATAGCCGCTCGGCTGGAGCCTGGGAACAGCGCACTGCGCTGTTCCCTAAGGCTGATCGAAGATCAGCCCTTAACGGCTCCAGCCATAACACCCTTGACGATGTACTTCTGGCAGATGAGGTAGAAGATGATGATCGGGATGATGGCCATAACTAGGCATGCCATCATGGCGCCCATATCCACGGAACCATAACCGCCCTTCAGATACTGCACCGCCACGGAAATGGTCTTGTACTTGCCCAGGTCGAGCGTCAGGTACGGCAGCAGGTAGTCGTTCCAGATCCACATGGCCTGCAGAATAGCCACGGACACAATGGACGGCTTCATGATCGGCACAACGATCTGGAAGAAGATACGCGGCACGGAAGCACCATCGATCATGGCGGATTCTTCCAGCGATTCCGGAATGCCCTTAACCACACCGGTGAAGATGAACACGGCCAGACCAGCGCCGAAGCCCAGATACACGAAGCACAGACCCCACGGGGTGTTGAGCTTGAGCATATCGGCCAGCTTGGAGAGGGTGAACATGACCATCTGGAACGGTACAATCATGTTGAACAGGAACAACGTGTACAGCAGCTTTGCAGCCCAGTTGTTCACGCGGACAATCCACCATGCGCACATCGAAGTGCACACCAGAATCAGCGCCACGGAACCGACAGTGATGAGCAGGGTCCAGCCGAAACTGGCAAAGAAGTTCGTGGTATCGAGGCCACGCGTATAGTTTTCAAGTCCAACGAACGCCTTACCGGTCGGCAGGGAGAACGCGTTACGAGAAATATACGCCTTCTGCTTGAAAGAGTTGATGATCACCAGCACGATCGGGAAGATCCACGCCAGCGAAACCACCGCGAACAGTACGGACCACAGTGCGCCGTGCTTGACTTTTTCTCCGGAGTTCATGCCTCCACCTCCTTGCTCGTGGTGAGCTTGTTCTGGATGAGCGCCACGATGGCCACCAGAATGAAGAACAGCACTGCCTTCGCTTGGCCGACGCCTTCCCAGCCCATACGGCCGTAGAACGTGCGGGTAATGTTCATTGCCAGACCTTCAGACATGTTCGACGGAGCGCCGTTGGTCAATGCAAGGTTCTGATCGTACAGCTTGAAGCCGTTGGTGACGCACAGGAACGAGCATACGGTGATAGACGGCATCATCAGCGGAATGATGATCTTGAACATGGTCTGGGTGCCGTTTGCGCCGTCCACGGAAGCCGCTTCGAGCACGTCGGTCGGCAGCGACTGCATGCCTGCGATGTAGATAATCATCATATAGCCAATCTGCTGCCAGCACACCAAGATGACCAAGCCCCAGAAGCCGTAGGTTGCGCTATACGTCAACGCGCGGCCCCAGTGAGCGAGAATGCCGTTGAGCAGCAGCATCCAGATGTAGCCCAGGATAATGCCACCGATGAGGTTCGGCATGAAGAACACCGAACGGAAGATGTTGGAGCTTGATGGCCTTGGTAAGCATATATGCGATGGCAAACGCAACCACATTGATCACAACCGTAGTGACAATGGTCAGCGCCGTCGAGAAACCTAACGCATGCAGAATTCCTTATCCGCAAGTGCCTTCTGATAGTTTTTAAGTCCAATGAATTCCGAGTCAGTCACAGTTGTGAACTTGCAGAAACTCAAATACACACCCATGATGAACGGGATTACAAACCCGATGATAAATGCAGCGAACGTCGGTAGCGCAAACAGAGCCCACCACTTTCGTATCGCTTTGCCGGCCATGCTGATCATAGCTTGCCTGCTTTCTTTCCTCTCCATTCCAACACCGCAGCAACGCGGCATGGAAAACCAACTGCCCCAAATCGGCGAATCACTGCATTGTTTTTCGCCTTTTTAGTTTTTACAGTTGTTATAATAAACAGCGCGACGCGAAATGTCAAACGTTGTCATTTTTACATGTCATAAATCATATATTCTGCATCGTTGTCATAGTATTGACAGCCTGAAAGCATTGTAAATATCAGCCCCGCAACAACTGTGGCACAAATGAAAACGTTTGTAATCCAACTTTTGCAAGAGTGTTTCAATACAGTATGCTGAATATCCAGTAGTTCTACTATACAAGGGGTCACCATGAAAAGCAGCATTCAAGACGTGGCACAACTTGCGCACGTCTCCATTTCAACGGTTTCTCGCTCCTTCACACGTCCCGACCTTGTGTCGAAAGCCACGCGTGACAAAGTCATGAAAGCCGCCGACGAATTAAATTTTTCCATCTCGCGCTCCGCTGCAGCACTCAAAACCGGCCGCGCGCTACGAATCGCGGTGCTGATTTCCGGCCGACTCAATCTGTGGTTCAGTTCGTCCATCATGGAAGGACTGAACGAATCCTTCCATGATGAAGGCTACGACATCTCAATCTATCAGATGTCCAGCGCCGAGGAACGCCGCGCGTTCTTCGACATGCTGCCGGTACGCCGCAATGTCGACGCCGTAATCGTCATTTCCTTCGACATCGACAGCAACGAAATCAGGCAACTCAGGTCAGTCGATGTGCCAATCATCGGCATCAATTCGAGCTTGCCGGAAGAGCGCGGCTTCAACGCCGCCGTGCGCATCGATGACAAGCAGGGATCCGAATTGGCCGCACGCCACTTGATAACGCTTGGCCATCGCGATATCGCTTACATCCGTACCGACCGTGAAGTGACGCTGCACTTCAGCGTGCAGGGCCGTTTCGATTCGTTCATGACGTGCTGCAAGTCCAATGGCGTCGAACCGCGCGTGTTCGTTACCGACGAAGGCAAGAACAACATCAGCAAAGTCGTCACGCAGCTGCTCAGCTCGGACCACATGCCCACGGCGATTGCCTGTCAGGAAGACGGCATCGCAATTCCGCTACTGTTCCAGCTGGAACGCAACGGTTTCACAATACCGAACGACATCTCCATCATTGGCTACGACGACAGCACCTACGCTCGCGATCTCGGTTTGACCACCATCCGTCAGACACCGGTCGAGATGGCACACGAGGCGCCCGTATGACGCTTGCCTGATTGACAAGCAGCCGCTTGACGAGCCGTTCAAGACGTTTCCCGCACAGCTAATCGTCCGATCGACCACCGCCAGACTGCGTCACTGACGTTTGCCGCACATTGCGCACACGGCAAACGTACGAAACACAGAAAGGCCGTCATCGCAGAACATTGCGATGACGGCCTTCCGTTGTCTCCACAACCGGCTGGGGCGAAGAGAGGAAAGGAAAAATCCTCGACCTCAGCTAGCTTATTCAGTTATTGAATTGCGATTTGCAACTCATGGTGCAACACAATCTCAGTGAACAGCGTCGTACTCAGTCTTCCAACCGTCAACAAACGCGGTCTTGACGGCATCCCAGTCACCGGTACCCTGAGCGTATTCGAGGAGGGCGGAACCAAGCTTGTTCTTCCACTCTTCGGACGGCATCATGGTGAAGTTCCAAGAGACTGCGGTCTTGCCGGAGTTCTGATCATCAACAGCAGCCTGGACCAGCGGATTGTCGGACTTGACGTCGCTGAAGGACTTGAACGGGGTGGTGAAGCCCATGTCGCTGGACAGAGACTTGATGCCGGTCTTGCTGGTGACGACCCACTTCAGGAAGTCCTTGGTGGCCTTCTTGTCAGCGTCGGAAGCCTTGGAGTTGATGCACCAGTAGTTCTCGGAACCGGTGGCCAGACCCTGCTTCTCTTCGCCCTTGGCACCGATGTAGATCGGGATCATGCCAACGCTGTCAGCCTTCATGCCGGCCTTCTGCAGATCGGACCATGCCCAGGTGCCGTTCTGATAGAACACAGCCTCGCCGAGGGAGAACTCGGAGGTAGAATCATCACCGGTCTTGGAGCTCAGCTGGGTCGGCTCGGTGGTGGAGTCCTTCAGATACAAATCGAAGATGTTCTTATATTCCGGCAGGTAGGTGCCCTTGATGGTCTCCGGCTGCTTGGTGACGTTGTCATCCTTGAACTCATAGTAAAGCGGCAGGTTAGCCAAATGGGTCTTGAAACGCCAGTCGGAGCTGGAGTCGAAGCCGGCGGAGGTGAACGCGCCCTTGACACCAAGCTGGTCCTTCTTAGCCTGGATGTCATCGGCCACGGCCTTCAAGGTATCGAAGTTGTCGATGTCATCGACGCTCTTGATCTTGGCGCCGTCAGTGGCAATGTACTTGGCCAGCAGATCCTTGTTGTAGATCAGGCCATAAGTCTCCATGGCATACGGAACACCGACGACCTTATCCCCATCCTTGAGGGCGACATCCTTGTTGATAAGCTGCTTGTACGGCTCAGTATCGGACATGTCTTCGGTGTAGGACGACCAGTTCTGGTAGCCGACAGGGCCGTTGACCTGGAACAAGGTCGGAGCCTCGGACTTGGCAATCTCGGACTTCAAAGTCTGTTCGTATGTACCGGAAGCAGCGGTCTGGACCTTGACCTCAACACCAGTTTCCTTGGTGTAATCCTTGGCCAGCTTCTTCCATTCGTCGCTGGATTCCGGCTTGAAGTTAAGGAAGTACACCTTGCCCTTGCCGTTATCGGAACTTGAGCTAGAACCACCGCAAGCAGCCAACGTGCCAACAGACATTGCCGCGATAGCGACCATTCCAACTGCTGCCTTAATAGTACGATTCATCATCGAACCTTTCTCTTCCATTCCTGTTCCCAGCTTCTCGTTGGGAAACAATTTGCGGTATCGCGTCATCACGATTCCTAACAACCACTATTATGCCGCATTCCCCCGATTTTTGCAAACGTAGGCAAAATGAATTCAAAAGTCAGACGTCATACCATCGAAAGAAATCCCGAAAATCATTTATTTTCAATACTTTTAGAGAGCATACTTTTATGCAAGCGTTTGCGACACGCCGCAGCAAAGTGGCAAGTCATGCATGCAATAAAGAGGCGGTTCCAAGGAGGGACCGCCATAATATTCAGCGATATCAAACAGTTCCGTTCAATAATTCAGCAATTCCAATGTTCGATGACATTGTCACCTTTATATTGGCTTAATACACAATAATGCGCAGTGTCCAATCGCAGCAACCGCGCGAAATGCGGATCAACACCGAGCCATTGCGACGTCAAGATACGAAGAACGTGCGCATGCGCCACCAGCAGCACATCGTTTCCAGCGTCGAGCAACGGTTTGACCGTGGCGATCGCCTCACGTGTGCGCGCCGCAGCTTCCTCCACCGTCTCACCCGGACCGTTGTGCACGGGCACCTGCTCGCCGTTCGGCAACGTCTCGACCCAATCGCCCTCCAGTGATTCGGGGAGCGACCGCGGTCCGTCGCGCCACACATCCCAAGCGAAACCGCCCGCCGCGCTCACTTCCTGGCGCGTACGCCCTTCGGCACGGCCGTAATCCCATTCCGCGATTTCAGGGAGCACATCGAAATCGCCATATCCAGCCAGCTGCGCCGTCTGCTGGGCTCTGCGCAACGGACTGGCGAACATGCACCCCTGCGCGAAACCCTGGGGAAACGCCTCACGCAACCGTTCGCCGGCGGCACGAGCCTGATCGCAGCCAATGTCAGTCAACGGAATATTGGTGCGGCCGGTGTGCTGTCCGGATTCGCTCCACACGGTCTGCCCGTGACGCAGCAGCACCAAGCGGCCAGGGGTGATTGCGGAAGCGGCATTGCCTCCCAGTTGAGTTTCAGTCATGTCTCTACTCTAGCCGACGCAAGCTGCGTTTTCATCCCATTCCGCCACGTGTCCCGCACATATTCCGGCATGTTTTCCGACGCGTTACACTGGTTTCATGAGTGAAATGCCGAATATGAAATCCAGTGCGGACCGCGTGGTGGCGGCCCTGCACACCGTCGACGAGAAGGTGAATGCGATGCGCGACCAGAGACTGAACGATCCCGATTCATTTGGCGATAAGATTTTCAAGTCCGTCGTGCCCACGTTGGCCGGACTGGTGCTCGGCAAGGCGTTCGAGATGGTGTGGAAGAAAAGCGTCGGCCGCAAGGCCGTCCGTGCCGACGGTACCAAGAACGAGGCTGCGGAAGCGGCGCTCGGCATCGTATTCGCCGTGGTTTCCGCCGGTTTCGGCGCGCTCGTATCGCAACTGTCCGGCCGCGGGTCGAAGGCGATTGTGGACAGGCGGCACGCACGGCAGGCGCATCGCAAGAATATCGCAAAGCAGTCTCAAGTAGATATGTTCTCACAGGGAGACGGATTTAGCCCGATTCCCTTGCAAAATCGCGCCGCGCGGACAACAATGGCGGTATGAGCAACATTCTTCATAACGCAACCGTCGACACTCTGCTGGAGCGTCGTTCCATCCGTAAATTCAAGCCGAAGCCGCTGCCGGACGACGTCGTCGAAACGTTGGAGACCGTGGCGCAGCATGCGGCGAGCAGCCAGTTCCTGAACGACTGGTCCGCCATCCGCGTCACCGAGCCAGCCGCCAAGAAGCGCCTCGCCGAAATCGGCGGGCAGCCGTATATCGCGACCGCGCCGCTGCTGTACGTGTTCGTGCTGGACGAGCATCGCAATGCCGCGATCGCCGCACGTAAGGGCGTGGAAGTGGCGTCCGACGCGTTCACGCTCAATGGCAGCTATCGTTTCACGCAGGCGCAGAACGACGCGGTTCTGGCACTGCATGCGATGGAGACGGCCGCGTATTCGCTCGGCTTGGGTTGCGTGATTCTCGGCTCGCTGCTCAACGATGTTCCCGCGCTGATCGACCTGCTGAATCTGCCCGAGTACACGTACCCGGTGCTGGGCATTGCGATCGGCAAGCCCGATCAGGAGCCGGCCGTCAAGCCGCGTATGCCGCGTTCCATGCAGTTCTTCGAGAACGAGTATCCAAGTAGCGATGAGAAGCTGCTGTCCGGCTTGGATTCGTTCGACGCCGAAGTGCACAAGTATTACGATTTGCGCGATACTGAACGGCCGGTGGACGCGTTCAGCGACCAGATTGCGGCAAATGCGATCGACGAGGCGTGAACGCCAAGGCCGTTGCCGTGCAGGCGAAGCGACAGGGCTTCCGTTTGGAGCGGTAGATACATGGCAGCGCTCGTATCATTGATACGAAGCTGATACAACACAAGGCCCGGTGGATTGCAATGAATCCGCCGGGCCTTGGTTTTATATGTTGCCTTGTTCTCGGTATTGTCCTGTTATGCCCTGCTATTGCTCTGCTATTACCTTCTGCGGGGCTTGTAGCCCTTCTTGCGGGAATGTGGCTTGAGCTGCTGGTTAAGCGGAACATGCATGTAGCTGGATTGTGGATCGCGATGCGTGAGATGCCAAGTACCGCAGAAATCGCAACGGTATACCCAAAGCTCAGTGCCGCGTTCGCGCCAACTCTGGTCGGCGGCCTGCTGAGCCGTTGCCTTGTCGTGATACATGATCTTGTTCGACTCGGTGCAACGTTTGGGTACGAAGTAATGCATAGTTGCCCAGTCTATAAACCCATTGCGATAAAACGCTTGAGCTCTACTTGTGTTCAGGGATAAAAAACGGGGGTTCCCGGAGCGACGCCCGCCGGGAAGCCCGGAAAGAGAGCATAAAAAAAGGGACCTCCCGGGAGCCAAAGGCTCGACCGGGAGGCCCATCACAAGTAAAAGCGGCGGCGTGCTACTCTCCCACACCCTCTCGAGTGCAGTACCATCGCCGCGCCTGGCCTTAGCTACCGGGTTCGGAATGGGACCGGGCGTCTCACCAGGGCTATGACCACCGCAAAACCGCGAT
>ENA-OQEX01000190-OQEX01000190.1-human-gut-metagenome-genome-assembly--contig:-NODE-190-length-36525-cov-3.095939_pt1 | contig 36525 bp, 49 predicted proteins | sample MGYA00242802_ERZ504649 | MGnify/ENA primary metagenome ERZ504649 (study PRJEB26092, sample SAMD00036194) | human gut metagenome | host: Homo sapiens | study: EMG produced TPA metagenomics assembly of...
AATGAATGAACAGCTCTCCAGATACGAGGATTCTTTTGGATATGGAGTGCGAAACGTAAACAAGAGGATTGAACTTCTTTTTGGGGAGGGATATGGTCTTAATTACCAGAAGAATGATTCGGGTGGAGTAACTGTCGTGATCCATCTGCCATATCAGACAGAAATCAAAAAGAACACAGCAGGAGGCGAGCGGACGTGTGTATAGAGTACTGATTGTTGATGACGAAAAGATGATACGCATGGGTATGAAAAATGCCATAGACTGGAAGAAACTGGGAGTAGATGACGTATTTACTGCAGCGTCAGGAAACGAGGCTTTGAAGATTCTTAAAGAAGAAGGTCCTGAAATTATGGTTACAGATATCCAGATGACAGAAATGACAGGACTGGAACTGATTAAAGCGGCCAGAGAATCAGTACCTGAACTGCGTGTGATCGTGCTTACAGGCTTTGATAATTTTGAGTATGCAAGAGAGAGCCTGCGGCTTCAGGTGCAGGATTTCTTCCTGAAACCGATTGATGAAGATGATCTTTTCAATGCGATAGAAAAGCAGATAAAAGAACTGAAAGAGCAGGAAAACAAAGAGCAGAATCAGGCCAGAGTGTGGCGCTCTCAAGGCTCTGTAGTGCAGATGAGACTGGAGCAGTGCATGAGGAATTTGGTGCATACAAAAGCAGATAAAGAGATGCAGTTGTATATTCTCCAGAAAGATTTTCAGTTTGATATTAAGCAGAAAATGAGCTTGATTCTTCTGGAACAGGGAATGTATACAGAACAGCAGAATGACGGAAAATTCCGTGCAATGACTGTTAAAAATGTCTGCATGAGCATGGTGGATTCCCAAAACAGAGGAATCACATTTGTAGATGATGACGGTACGATTGCGATTGTCTGTTTTGAAAGGATGATGACGACAGCGTTCTGGAACAGATTGAAGAATTGTCGGATGTACTGAAGGATGAATTTGAATATAAACCAAAGATTACGGTTGGAAGTGCTGTGCAAGGATTTGAAAATCTGGCAATTTCCTACAATGATGCCAGATATCTTCTGGAACATGAAAAAAAGAATATTCAGGACATTATACAGACGATGGGGGCTCAGAACAAGAAGAAAATCTTCTGGGAAATCTATGCAGAACTGCGAAATATCATGATTTCCAATATAGGAACTCCAGATTATGTACTAAAGGCATTTAATACCTTTACTAAGGCAACGGAATCCTATAATCTTTCTCCTTCTGCTGTGCGCAGATGTTGTTTCGAGATTGCCTCCTCTTTGATTTTTTCCTACATGGAAGAATCGTGTGAGGTGGAAGAAGGAAAGTTGGATGCACTCTCCAAGAGTCTGTCATCAGCAGGAAAAGAAGAGGCCTGTGAGATTACGAGAATGTTTATTGAGCAGCTTATTGAAAATGATGAAGAGGATGTACATTATACCATTTCCAATGCCAGACACTATATAGATGAGCATCTTGCAGAGGATATTTCGGTTTCCAGCATTGCGGAAAGTCTCTATATCACACCGAATTATTTCTCCAGATTATTTAAGCGGATTACAGGTGAAGGATGTAATGAATACATTGTCAGAAAGAGGATTGAGAAGGCGAAGAGCCTTCTGGAAACTACCAGCATCAAGACTGGAAAGATTGCTATGATGGTAGGATACAGAGATACGAATTATTTCTCACTGGCATTTAAGAAACATACAGGAAAATCTCCGACGAAATACAGAGAAGAAATGCAGAATACATAATGCAGGAGTAGCGGGCTGCGCTGAGGCTTTGTTAATACCTGCTGAATAATTATCAAATTATATAAACAGGAGGATCTGAAATGAAAGATCACAGAAAAGAAAGAGCAGAAGCAAGAAAAAAAGCAGAAAAACTGGTATCACAGATGACGCTTCTGGAGAAGGCTTCCCAGTTAAAATACGATGCTGCTCCCGTGAAAAGACTGGGTGTTCCGGCATACAATTACTGGAATGAAGCACTGCATGGAGTGGCCAGAGCAGGTGTGGCAACCATGTTCCCACAGGCAATTGCAATGGCTGCAGTATTTGACGATGAAGAGATGAAAAAAGTTGGCGATATCATTGCAACTGAGGGAAGAGCAAAATACAATGCATATTCTGCAAAAGAAGACAGAGATATTTACAAGGGTCTTACTTTCTGGTCCCCCAATGTAAACATTTTCAGAGATCCGAGATGGGGCAGAGGGCATGAAACCTATGGTGAGGATCCATATCTGACGTCCAGACTTGGCGTGAAATTTGTAGAAGGAATCCAGGGTGACGGACCTGTAATGAAAGCGGCAGCATGTGCAAAGCATTATGCAGTGCACAGCGGTCCGGAATCGCTCAGACATGAATTTGATGCACAGGCAAGCATGAAGGATATGTGGGAAACATATCTTCCGGCTTTTGAAGCGCTTGTAACAGAAGCGGATGTTGAGGCTGTAATGGGTGCTTATAACAGGACAAACGGAGAACCCTGCTGTGCACATAAATATCTTATGGAAGATGTCCTGAGAGGAAAATGGAAATTCGAAGGTCATTATACTTCTGACTGCTGGGCAATCCGTGACTTTCATGAACATCACATGGTAACTTCCACACCAAGACAGTCCGCTGCTATGGCATTAAATGCAGGCTGTGACCTGAACTGTGGAAATACCTATCTTCATATGATGGGAGCTTATCAGGATGGACTGGTAACAGAAGAGAAAATTACAGAATCCGCAGTAAGACTGCTGACAACCAGATATCTGCTGGGCCTGTTTGACGGAAGTGAATATGATAAGATACCGTATAGTGTGGTAGAGTGCAAAGAGCACATTGATGAAGCTCTTAAGATGGCAAGAAAGAGCTGCGTACTTCTGAAGAATGATGGAGTTCTTCCGATTGATAAAACAAAAGTAAATACTATTGGTGTCATCGGCCCGAATGCAAATAGCCGTGCAGCTCTTATTGGAAATTATCATGGAACATCTTCTGAATATGTCACTGTTCTTGAGGGAATCCGTGAAGAAGCAGGTGACGATGTAAGGATTCTTTACTCTCAGGGCTGTGATTTATATAAAGATAAGTTGAAAATCTGGCATGGGATCAGGACAGAATCTCTGAGGCAGTGATCACAGCAGAGAACAGTGATGTAGTCATACTCTGTGTAGGGCTTGATGAGACTCTGGAAGGAGAAGAAGGAGATACAGGAAACAGCGATGCATCAGGAGATAAAGTTGATCTTCATCTTCCGAAAGTACAGGAAGAACTGATCGAGAAAGTAACAGCAGTAGGAAAACCTACCATCGTAGTTCTGATGGCAGGAAGTGCGATTGACCTGAATTATGCGCAGGATAACTGTAATGGAATCCTTCTTGCATGGTATCCGGGAGCAAGAGGCGGACGTGCAATAGCAGATCTTCTCTTCGGAAAAGAATCTCCATCAGGAAAACTTCCGATAACCTTCTATAAAGACCTGGAAGGAATGCCGGAATTCACAGATTACTCTATGAAAAACAGAACTTACCGTTATATGGAAAAAGAGGCACTTTATCCATTTGGATACGGACTTACATACAGTGATACCTGCGTAACAGAAGCAGAGGTTGTCGGTGAAGTATCAGCAGAGTCCGATATCATGTTAAAAGCAACTGTTAAGAACAATGGAACAGTAGATACAGATGAAGTTGTTCAGGTGTATATCAAAGACCTTGATTCTCCGCTTGCAGTTCGTAACTACAGTCTCTGCGGATTTAAGAGAGTATCTCTGAAAGCGGGAGAAGAGAAATCTGTAGAATTTACAATTTCTAATAAAGCAATGAATATAGTTGATGAAGATGGAAATCGTTACATCGCAGGAAAACATTTCCGTTTATTTGCAGGAGTATCCCAGCCGGATACAAGAAGTGCAGAACTGACAGGACATAAGCCTGCTGAGGTAGAAATTGCACTTTAACCGAACGGAGTAAGTATCTGTTTCAATTGCGAAAAGTAACATAAAATAAAAACCATATTATATATGGACAGGAGGAACACAGACATGAAAAACAAAATTAAAAAAATATTACTTCTTGGAATGACAGCCATGTTTACTGCCGGTGCAGCAGGCACAGCAGTTATATCCTGTCCTGTATGGGCAGATGAAGCAGAGAAAGCCCTTGAGACTGCAGAAGAGCCAAAAGCAGAAGATGCAGCTGTGGAAGAAAAAATTGCTGATCAGACAGATGATAAAACAGAAAATACAGATTTAAAAACTGTAGAACATCCAAGAATGTCTGCCTATTCCATCCGCAGATTTTCCATTGTAAAGGACGGCGAAGAAGTATTTCAGATCAAACAGGAACCGGCAGATTATAAGATGGATTTCGACTACTGGGAAATTACCAATCCGTATGATGAGACTGCAACAGTAAACACAGAGAATATGTATGAAATGTTTGGAGTGCTGGCTGCTTTTGATCTCAGCAACGGCGTCGATGCAGCAAATACAGATACCGGACTGGATAATACAAAGACATATTTTACAGTAGATTTTGTAAATACAGTTAACGATGACACAGCGAAAGAAACACAGGATGCAGATGCAACAGCAACGATCCTTATCGGAAATACAGATGAGAATGGTGACTATTATGCATGTGTAAAAGGATACGAAGAGGCTGTTATATGCTTTCAAAAGAGTCGGTGAACAGTCTTCTGGAGCTGAAACCGTTTAATCTGATTCTGAAGATTCCGGCATTGGTAAATATTGATACACTTGGCAGTGCAGACATGACCATCGGAAAGAAAACATATACGATGAAGCTGGACGGCAGCGATTATAAATTTGGAAAGAAAACTGTAAAGAAGGAGAAATTTACTGAATTGTATCAGGCACTTCAAAGTATAATGCTTGATTCGGAAGTCGAAGAAACAAAAGATGCAGCAGATAAGGAAGAAGTGCTGACTGTAACATTCCACAGAAACACAGAAGAAGCTCCGGAAGTAACTCTGAAATATTATACATATGATGATACTTATGATAGTCTGGAAATCAATGGAACCGAGAGATTTCTTGTAAAAGCTGAAGATGTGGATGCACTGGTAAAACAGATTAAAAAAGCGTTTTAATCGAATAAATTGTGGAACAGTTATTTGGTTACGGGTAAGTGGAGAAGCGGATGATTTTATCTGATTGATTAAAGAGATATAGATATTGCAAACAGTAAAAACGATTGCGAAGTTCACGTTGAACGGCAATCCGTTTTTGCGTTATATTTTAAATTTTTTATGGATTTGTTAATTGTAAACAGTGATTATTCTCCCTGATAGTTGAACCAGTCAAAGTCAGCATAATTAGTACTTGGCTGATGGTTGGAACTTGTATACATACCGATGTATGTTCCGGTAAATCCGTTATTTACTACAGAACTTAACAGAGAAGCATCCAGCCTCTGACAAGCGGGAGCATTTCCTGATCTGTGTATCCGTAATAGAAGTCATAATCAGTAGTATTACCCTGAACACTGAGGTAGAGGCGTTTTACATCTTTGATTTCAGTTTCTGCAAGCAAAGATTTTGTACCATTTTCTGTTTGGTAAGCCTGAAGGAATGGCTTTCCGCCTTTCTGAACTAATACCATAAGATAATGGAAACGGTCATCCTGTACAAGAGCAATTCCGGCCTCTTCATTCTCGTTTGCAGGAGTAAATTCCATAGCTGTTTTTGCCAGGAATACTTTGTGACGTTGTCTGCGTCCTATGAAAGAAGGAAGACAGATTTCGTTCAGAACTTCTTTTCTTGTATACAGACGCAGATATCCGAAGCGGTCTGTCAGAGAATAAATTTGTTTAACTGGCGGATGAATGGTATTCCACTGCATCTGCAGAGTATCACATTCGAAGTTATCAGATTCAGGCATTAATGGATAAATGGTCTTAGGTAGATCCGGAAGACGGTCTTCTGTCTGGACAAGTCCTGTTTCGTTATCAACCATAGGCCATCCGTCCTCGGCCATATAATTGGAACCATAAAGGTCTCGCGGCCAAGATTATAATGTCCTCCTTCATATGGACGCACAGCCAGAAGGACCATCCACCATTCACCATTCTGAGTTTCTACGATATCAGCATGTCCTGTAACAGAAATCGGGTTCAACAGAGGCATGTGTCTGTGACTAACAATCGGATTTCTCGGGCAGATTTCGTAATCTCCCTGAATTGTACGGCAGCGTGCCATCTGTACACTGTGATTTACGAAAGTACCACCCTCTGCAACAAGGAGATAATACCATCCGTCCTTCTTGTAAATATGCGGAGCCTCAATCCATTTACTGCGTGTTTTTACACCATCCCAGATAATGTAACGAGGTCCCTTGAACTGGAAGGTTTCCGGATCAAGCTCGTTCAGATAGATACCATGATGTCCTTCATAAAGGCAGTCAGGACTGATGTAGTTGCCTACATACCACAGAGAACCGTCATCATCAAAGAAAAGACTGGAGTCGATGCCGTCTGCACCTTTTACAACAATCGGATTACTCCACGGGCCGGCAGGATTTTTTGCTGTAATAATATAATTGTCACGGTCTGCTTCACGTCCTGCAGATACGAAAGTGTTAATGATGTAATAAGTTCCGTTATGATAACGGATACTTGGTGCCCATAATCCTTCAGAAGTTTCGCAGTTTTTATAGTCAAGCTGCTCAGGTCTGTGGATTCCATGACCAACCTGTTCCCAGTGAACCAGATCCTTACTGTGGAAAATCGGCAGTCCCGGATAATAAACGAATGAAGAAGTAACCATATAATAATCATCTCCTACCCGGCAGATAGAAGGGTCAGGATAAAAACCGGGAAGAAGCGGATTGTGATATGTATTTTGAAGCATAAAAAGAACCTCCTTAAAAAAACTATAATCATTTTAACTATAGGGCAAAATTATAATAAGTAAAATAGAAATAAGTTTCTATCTGATGGAAAAAACAGCACAGTTTTTGCTGTTTAACCGAATCAAGTAAGTCCCCTGCGGAGGTTGCGAAAAGCAATAAGCAGTGGTGGGGACCTTAACCAAATTATACCAAAATTATCCAAATAAAATCATGGATTTTTTTCAGAAAACGTAGTATAGTAACAATAGCTGATAATAAGTTACTGAGAACAGAGTGAACAGTAACGATGATATATCACAGTATATTGAAAATAATAACAGAGAGCAGGTGACAGAATTTGGAAAAAGTGATAATCATAGGTGCCGGACCTGCAGGAATTTCCGCTGCGCTTTATGCAGTTCGTGGAAATCTGGATCCCCTGGTGATCAATAATGGGATCGGTGCTTTGGAAAAAGCAGAGAAAATAGAAAACTATTACGGACTGGAACATCCGCTGTCCGGTCAGGAATTATATGATACAGGAATCGCTCAGGCGAAAGCACTGGGCGTACGAATATTGGATGCACAGGTTCTGGGAGTCGGCGGGTTTGATACTTTTGTGGTAAAAACTACAGAAGGTGAATTCGAGACTCAGAGTCTGATTCTAGCAACAGGAAGTAAGCGCGCTGCACCGAAGATCCCGGGTATTAAAGAATTTGAGGGAAAAGGAGTCAGTTACTGTGCAATCTGCGATGCTTTCTTTTACAGAGGCAAGGATGTAGCAGTTCTTGGAAACGGTGATTTCGCCATGCATGAAGCAAAGGAATTGTCTAATACTGCTTCTACAGTAACCATTTATACAAACGGTGAAGAACCGGAATTTACACCAGAAGAAAATATCAGTGTAAACACAATGAAGATCCAGTCTGTAGAGGGCGATGATCTGGTATCCGGAATCCGTCTTGAACCTGATGTGCAGGCAGAGGAAATAAAGGCAGAAGCAGGTCAGCAGGCAAATGATTTTTGTCCTGCAGAGGGTGTATTTATTGCAATGGGAACTGCAGGCAGTACTGAGATTGCCCGCCAGATGGGAGCTGAACTTACTGAAAAAGGAAACATTAAAGTTAATGAAAATATGGAAACAACCATCCCGGGACTCTATGCGGCAGGTGACTGTACAGGTGGACTTCTTCAGGTGGCGAAAGCTGTGTATGAGGGAGCACAGGCAGGTATTAATGCAGGGAAGTATGTAAGATCTTTAAAATAAAAAATCTAAAATAAAAATTTAACAGGGTTATAGTGTTGATATTATAAAACCAGAGAACTTACATTGCAAATTTTTATAAAAAATAAGCAAAGGAGATATAAATCATGGCAAAAGAGATTACAACAGCAAATTTTGAAACAGAAGTATTAAAATCTGAGAAACCGGTTCTTATAGATTTCTGGGCAACATGGTGTGGACCATGTATGCGTCAGGGTCCGGTTGTAGAAGAACTGGCAGAAGAGGGATACGCAGTGGGAAAAGTAGACGTAGATCAGAATATGGCACTTGCACAGCAGTTTCGTGTAGTCAGCATTCCGACACTGATCCTGTTTAAAGACGGTGCGGAAGTGAAACGCTTCGTAGGTCTTACTTCCAAAGAAGAGCTGAAGAGTGCACTGGAAGGCTAAAGATTTATGAAGATTTTATTAGTGGCATGCAATGCAAAATATATTCATTCTAATCTTGCTGTTTATGATCTGCAGGCATATGCATCCGATTACGCAGATCATATTGTATTAAAGGAATATACCATCAACCAGCAGAAAGATGATATCATGCGTGATATTTACCTGGAGCATCCTGATGTGGTATGCGTGTCCTGTTATATCTGGAACCTTTCTTTTGTAAAAGAACTGATGGCAGATCTGATAAAGATTCTTCCGGGCGCCGACTTCTGGGCCGGCGGTCCGGAAGTTTCTTATGATGCGGAGAAATTCCTGACAGAAAACTCAGAATTTAAAGGTGTTATGGTCGGGGAAGGTGAAGAAACATTTAAAGAACTTGCCGGATATTATGTGGAAAAAAATCCGCAGAACCTGAAAGATATGACAGGAATCTGTTACAGAGACGGAGATCAGATCATACATAATGGATGGCGCCAGATCATGGACTTAAGTAGTATTCCGTTCATTTACAAAGATCTGTCTGAGTTTAAGAACAGGATCATTTATTATGAAAGCAGCAGAGGATGTCCTTTCTCCTGCAGTTACTGTCTTTCTTCCATTGATAAGAAACTGCGTTTCAGAGATACAGAGACCGTAAAGAAAGAGCTACAGTTTTTTATAGACAATAAGGTTCCGCAGGTAAAGTTTGTAGACCGTACCTTTAACTGTAAACATGATCATGCAATGGCAATCTGGAAGTATATTAATGAACACGATAATGGTGTGACAAACTTCCATTTTGAGATTTCAGCAGATCTGTTAAGAGAAGAGGAACTGCAGGAAATGTCCACTATGCGTCCGGGCCTGATTCAGTTGGAGATCGGAGTACAGTCAACAAATCCGGATACGATTAAGGCAATTCACAGAACTATGGATTTTGAAAAACTGAAAGGAATTGTTGACAGAATCCACAGCTTTGGAAATATCCATCAGCATCTGGATCTGATTGCAGGACTTCCCTATGAAGATTACGACAGCTTTCGGCATTCCTTTAATGATGTTTATGCATTGAAACCACAGCAGCTTCAGCTGGGCTTTTTGAAGGTGTTAAAGGGTTCCCATATGATGGAGATGTGCAGGGAATATGGTATTGTATACAAAACACAGGAGCCTTATGAGGTACTTTCCACGAAGTGGCTGGATTATGACCATGTTTTGAAGCTGAAAACTGTGGAAAATATGGTGGAAGTGTATTATAATAGTGGACAATTCCAGAATACACTTGAATATCTGGAAAACTTTTTCCAGGATGCTTTCTCGATTTATGAGAGACTGGGCAGCTTTTACATGGAAAAGGGCTATGGTGATGTTTCTCATACAAGAATGCGAAGATATGAGATCCTGCTGGAATTTCTTGAGGATGTGCCGGAGATTTCCATGGATCAGGTAAAAGACCAGATGGTATATGATCTCTATCTGAGAGAAAACCTGAAAAGCCGTCCTGGCTTTGCCAGAGATCAGAAGCCTTTTGAGAGACAGGTATGGGACTTCAGAAAACGGGAAAAAGTGGCAAAGAATGCACATGTGGAAGTATTTGCAGATGGAACAGTGCTGCTGTTTAACTATGCAGACCGTGATCCGCTGACTAACAACGCTCATGTGACAGATGTGACGAAAGATGTGTTTGAGAACCTGAACAGAGATTAAAGAGGTGAAGAGAAATGGGAATGTTTAATCCAAAGAACCGTAAAGTGATCACAGCAATTATTGCAATCATTCTGGTACTGGCAATGGTAGTGCCGACAGTTCTGTCTCTGATCGTATAATAAATTTTCGGAGGAAAAGAATGAGACTTGGACAGGCGGCAATGGAGGCTCTGAGGGCAGAAATAACCGGATGCCTGAAACCGGGAGATGAACTGGTGGTGGCATGTCCGGTGGCTCTGAAAGGAACCTCTGTAATAGCAAAAAATAAAAAGGACAAACTGGCAGAGAGATTCTCTGCCGGTTTTATTCAGAATTGCGTTTCACTTTGGGATGCTTATGGAGCCGGCAGTATTGTCTGGAAAATTGCGCAGGAGGCAGATGCCAGCGCATTATATGCTATGGGTGAGGGTGGCTTTTTAAGTGCGCTCTGGAAGATGGCAGAAGCTTCAGAAGTAGGACTGGAAGCAGACTTCCGTAAGGTACCGATTCGTCAGGAGACCATAGAAGTGTGCGAGATTTTTGACCTGAATCCATATAGCTTCAGGCAGATGGAGCAGTATTGATTGGAATCCGCGGAGGTGAAGCACTGGTACAGAGACTTCGCAATGAGGGATTTATGGCAGAGGTCATCGGTCAGACAAACAGTGGCAATGACCGGCTTCTCTACAGTGGCGGCAGTGCCCGATATCTGGAACGTCCGGCAGAGGATGAACTGCAGCAACTTCTCAAAGAGTAACTGCAGGAAACTTAAGAGACAATTTTCTAAGAAAAGACAGACGATTAATAACAAGAGGAATAAAAACAAAATGGCAAAATTAAATATTGTACTTCATGAGCCGGAGATTCCTGCAAACACAGGAAATATCGGCCGTACCTGTGTGGCAACAGGAACCAGACTCCATCTTATCGAGCCTCTGGGATTTTCCTTAAGTGAGAAAGCCTTAAAGAGAGCAGGAATGGATTACTGGAAAGATCTGGATGTAACTACATATCTGGACTTTGAGGACTTTCTGGAGAAGAATCCCGGGGCAAAAATTTACTATGCAACAACAAAAGCACCTCAGACTTATACTGATGTTCATTATGAAGAAGACTGCTACATTATGTTTGGAAAAGAGAGCGCAGGAATCCCGGAGGACATTCTGGTCAATAATCAGGAAACCTGTGTAAGAATCCCTATGATCGGAGATATCCGTTCTCTGAACCTGAGCAATTCCGTAGCAATTGTTCTGTACGAGGCACTGCGCCAGAATAATTTTGACCACATGAATCTGGAAGGACACCTGAGAAACTACGACTGGAAATAATCACAGTAAGCAGATAGGAGGAGTTATATGCCAAATACCACAAAAGCAGCTCTGGAAGAATCCCTGAAACGGCTTCTTCTGAAGAAACCTCTGGACAAGATCACGATAACAGATATTACCACAGACTGTGGAATAAGCCGCATGGCTTTTATTATCATTTCAAGGATATTTATGATCTGGTTGAATGGTCCTGTGTGGAAGATGGGACAAAAGCCCTTCAGGGCAAAAAGACTTCTGAGTCCTGGACAGAAGGGCTGACCCAGATATTTGAGGCAGTGCTGGAAAACAAACCGTTTATTATGAATGTTTACAGAAATGTGGACAGGGAGCGGATAGAAAATTATCTTTTTAAATTAACCTATGATCTGATCGTGGGTGTGGTGGAAGAAAAAAGCAAGGGTCTGAATATCACAGAAGAGGATAAGAAATTTATTGCAGACTTCTATAAATATGGTTTTGTGGGAATCATGCTTGAGTGGATCAGGGAAGGAATGAAAGAAAATATTGAAGATCTGGTAAGAATGATGGATCTGACGCTTCACGATACAGTGACTACATCCATTCATAACTTTCAGAAAAATAATATGGAAAAATAATCATATAAAAATTCTTTACAAAAGCCGCAGGGTGATAAAAAACTTATCATTCGGCGGCTTTTGTAAATTGTAGAATCATATTTTAACTGTTAATATACAGCCATAGCAACAAACAGATAATTCAGACGGATGAAATGCTTATGATATGGGAAACATACAGATAAGAATGTAAAAGTCATGAAGATGTCTTGACGGGAAATGGGTAAAGCAGAGAGAACGAAAAGCATTTAAAATCACAGGGCTGAAAGAACTTCTAAAGAAGAATTGAAGAAAGGTGGATGTGTATTATGAGTAAAAATAAAGGTTTAGGACTTGTATCCGCATTGGCAGTTGGAGCAGGCGTGGCAGCAGTGGCAGTAGGAAAGAAGTATAAAACAGCTGAGACAAAGAAAAAAGAAGATTATGACGCACTTCATAATACAAGTGAATATCGCAATACAGAACGTGGAAAATATGAGAAAAACAGTAAGGGAATTTATTATACAAACGGTAACTATGAAGCATTTGCACGTCCAAGAAAGCCGGAAGGCGTAGATGATAAACATGCTTATATCGTAGGAAGCGGACTGGCTTCTCTTGCAGCAGCCTGTTTCCTTGTACGTGACGGACAGATGCCCGGAAAGAATATCCACATTCTGGAAGCAATGGATATTGCAGGCGGAGCATGTGACGGTATCTTTGATCCGAGCCGCGGATATGTGATGCGTGGGGGACGTGAGATGGAAAACCATTTCGAGTGCTTATGGGATCTTTTCAGAAGTATTCCATCCATTGAAACACCTGGTATATCTGTACTTGATGAATATTACTGGCTGAATAAGGAAGACCCCAACTATTCTCTCTGTCGTGCAACAAAAGAGAGAGGCAAGGATGCTCATACAGACGGTAAATTCAATCTGAGCCAGAAGGGCTGCATGGAGATCATGAAGCTGTTCATGACAAAGGATGAAGATCTTTATGACAAGACAATTGAAGATGTATTTGACGATGAAGTATTTGATTCCACATTCTGGTTATACTGGAGAACCATGTTCGCATTTGAGAACTGGCACAGTGCACTGGAAATGAAACTGTACTTCCAGAGATTTATCCATCACATTTCCGGACTTCCGGATTTCAGTGCCCTGAAATTCACAAAATATAATCAGTACGAATCCCTGATCCTGCCAATGCAGAAATATCTGGAAGAAGCAGGTGTTGAATTCCAGTTCAATACAGAGGTTACAAACGTACTTTTTGAGTTTGAAGGCAATAAGAAGATTGCAAAAGCAATCGAGTGTAAGGTGAATGGCGTAGAAAAGGGAATTGTTCTTACAGAAAACGACTTTGTATTTGTGACAAACGGAAGCTGTACAGAGGGAACCATCTATGGCGATCAGAATCATGCACCGAACGGAGATGCAGAAGTTCGTACAAGTGGATGCTGGAGTCTCTGGAAAAATATCGCAAAACAGGATCCGTCCTTCGGACATCCTGAGAAATTCTGTTCTGATATTGCTAAGACAAATTGGGAGTCAGCAACAGTGACTACTCTGGATGATAAGATCATTCCTTATATTACAGATATCTGCAAACGTGATCCGAGAACAGGCAAGGTTGTTACAGGCGGTATTGTAAGCTGTCAGGATTCCAGCTGGTTATTAAGCTGGACGATCAATAGACAGGGACAGTTCAAGGATCAGGACAAAGACAAGGTTTGTGTATGGTATATGGTCTGTTTACAGATGTACCTGGTGATTATATCAAGAAGCCTATGAAGGAGTGTACAGGTAAGGAAATCACAGAAGAGTGGCTCTATCATCTTGGCGTTCCGGTTGACCAGATTGAAGACATGGCTGAGAACAGTGCAGTTTGTGTACCGACCATGATGCCTTATATTACAGCATTCTTTATGCCGAGAACAAAGGGTGACAGACCTGATGTTATTCCGGATGGCTGTGTAAACTTCGCATTCCTCGGACAGTTTGCCGATACACCAAGAGATACTGTATTTACTACTGAATATTCCGTAAGAACTGCTATGGAGGCTGTGTATGGACTTCTGGGTGTTGACAGAGGTGTGCCGGAAGTATGGGGCAGTGTTTATGATATCAGAGAATTACTGGATAGCAGTGTGAAGCTGATGGATGGAAAATCTCCACTGGAGATCGAACTTCCGGGACCACTGGATATGCTGAAGAAACCGCTTCTGAAAGCTGTTAAGGGAACTGTGATCGAGAAAGTACTCAGAGATCATGATGTGATCAAAGATTATATGATGTAAATATAGAGATGTAAGTGATATGAAAAGGCTGCAGGAGATATCCGGCAGCCTTTTTGTAAAGCCGTTAAAAGTTGATGGAAAGTTGCTTTGGTAAAGAAAAAACAGGTTGCAAATTAAAAAGACAGATGATAATATATAATGAAATATATAGAAAAAAATGATTGGGACAATAAAAAGTCTGAAAAAACAAGTAAATATGATAATATATTGGAAGCTTTACTGTAATAATGAATGTGTGGCGCAGGAGGGCTTTCAAGGGAGCGAAAGGAGGTTTTTTTATGGAACTTGAGATGTATCGCAGGTATTCGCAGATGGCAAGAGGTATTGAGAAGGCTGAGTTGGTGTTTAAAAATGGGCGTGTGTTCAGCTCTGGTACGGGAGAATTTATTGATGGTGATGTGGCTGTTGCAGATGGAATTGTGATCGGAGTCGGTACATATGAAGGAGAGACAGAGATTGATCTGGAAGGAAAAGTAATCTGTCCGGGATTTATCGACAGTCATCTGCATCTGGAATCTACTCTGGTGACGCCGGGTGAGCTGGTCCGGCAGGCTGCACAGTGTGGAACTACAACATTTATTGTAGATCCTCATGAGTCTGCAAATGTATCCGGTACGGATGGAATTGATTATATCCTGGATCAGACAGAAGATGCACCGGCGAATGTATATGTGATGATGCTTCCTGTGTTCCGGCGACTCATGTGGATGATAACGGGTGTATTCTTACAGCAGGAAAGATGAAGGGATATCTGGAACATCCGAGGATTCTGGGACTTGGTGAAGTGATGGATGCGCCTTCTGTGATTAACGGAAGTGTTGCCATGCATGAAAAGCTCCAGCTGTTTCAGGACAGAGTGAAGGATGGCCATGCACCGTTTCTGGCATCTGGGGATCTGGCTGCATATGTACTTGGCGGAATTGACACAGATCATGAGTGTGTGGATTATGAGTATGCAATGGCTGAGGCAAGAAATGGAATGCAGGTATTGATACGTGAGGGAAGTGCAGCAAGAAATCTGGATGCTATTGTGAAGGGGATTGTGGAACACCATACAGATACGTCAGGTTTCTGCTTCTGTACTGATGATAAGCATATCGAAGAAATTCGTAAAGAGGGGCATATCAATTATAATGTGAAGCGGGCTGTACAGCTTGGACTTCCGGTTGAGAAAGCACTGCAGATGGCAACGATCCAGCCTGCAAGATGCTATGGTTTATACAGACTTGGAATGATCGCACCCGGAAGACAGGCAGATTTTGTCATTCTGGATAATGTGGCAGATCTGAATGTTGTAGATGTATATCATTGTGGTAAGAAGATCATTAAAGATGAGAAAGCAGAATTGAAACCATGTCCTCCATATCTGAAAAATACAGTTCATGTATCAGGTTTCAGTGAGGAACGTCTGAAACTGAAACATCCGGGAACAAAGGCAAGAGTGATTCAGATGCTTGAAAAACAGATTGTGACAAGGGATGTTCTGGAAGAGGTTCCATGGATAGAATCGGATGGTGAGAAATATTTTGCTCCGGACGGGGAATATCAGAAGATTGCAGTGATCGAGCGTCATAAGAATACGGGCAAGATGGGAGTGGGCATTATAAAAGGCTATGGAATCCGCGGCGGAGCCATTGCTTCCAGTGTTTCTCATGATTCCCACAATATTATTGTAGTAGGAGATAATGATCGTGATATGGCTGTTGCTGTAAAAGAAATGATGCGGACGCAAGGTGGTTATACTCTGGTATGCAATGGAGAGATTTATGGAACCTTACCACTTCCTGTCATGGGACTGATGAGCGATGCCGGCTACGAGAGTGTAAACGAAGCACTTGCAAAAATGATTCCGAAGGCCCATGAGATGGGAGTGAAAGAAGGATTTGATCCGTTTATTACCCTGTCATTTATGGCACTTCCTGTGATTCCTGAAATCAGGATCACACCGAGAGGAATCTATCTCGTAAATGAAGACAGAATGCTGAGAACACCGTTTAGTTAAGGTGGGTGAAATGTCTTAAATGCATTATTTACGAGGATTGCCATAGAATAAAAAAATACCGTAATAAAAGTAAATGATATATACTTTTGTTACGGTATTTTTTATAGCAGTCCTCTCAGACACGCTCCAGGTAAGAGGGTTGTTACAGGTATATTTAAGACAATATTTTTCAAGTGAAAGAAATTTATTTCGTTTTCTCCAGAGTAAAGATAAATTCGGTTCCCACACCTTCTGTACTGATCACATCAATATTTTGGTTATGTGCATTGATGATCTCTTTGACTATAGAAAGTCCAAGTCCGGTGCCTTTACGGTCTTTTCCGCGGGATGCATCAATTTTGTAGAAACGATCCCAGATTTTGCCCAGGCTTTCTTTGGGAATGCCGGTTCCGTAATCTTTTACAGAAACGAAGACCTTACCGCTTTTTACAGTTGTTTCAATTTGAACAGAGGAATTATCATTGCTGAATTTAATGGCATTATCAAGAAGGTTGTAAAGGACCTGCTGAATCTGTTCCATATCAGCTCTGACATAAAGTTCATGTCCGGAGAGAAGCAGCTCCAGACGGATCTGGCGGCTGGTGCAGATGCCTTCAAATGTAGCTGCTGTGTTTTTGATGGTATCATTGATATCAAAACGCTGAATGTGCATCATCCGTTTTTCATATCCAGTTCATTCAGAGTCAGAAGACTGCGGGTGAGTTTTTCAAGACGTTCAGATTCAAAAGCGATGATCTTCAGATACCGTTCCTGCATCTCATAGGGGATGGTACCGTCCAGTATGGCATTGACATATCCCTTGATGGAGGTAAGGGGAGAACGGAAATCATGAGAGACATTTGCAATGAATTTACGCTGATATTCTCCGTTTTTGTTCAGTTCATCGGACATATAATTCAGAGTTTTGGCAAGATATCCCATTTCATCATCAGAAGTAACGTCTATTTTATATGCAAGATTACCTCCTGCATATTCACTGGCACCTTTCATGATCCTGGCCAGGGCTTACGTATGTAGTGGCTGTAAGCCCAGAGCAGAAGACTGGTGGCTGCATAGCACAGGAGAAAGATTACCTGCATGATAAAAAGAATACTGCTTCGGCTCTGATAAAGGTTTGTCATCGAATAATGGATTGCCACGTAACCTTTGGTTTCCATATCAGAGGTGATCGGGGCAATAACACTCAAATGATCTGTTTTAAAGAAACCATAAAACTTTCCAATCTGATAATAGTTGCTTCCCCATTTGGAAGCATCGAATTCTTCCAGTGGGATTGGATCCCGGACATCAATATTTTTCTGTGTACTTACAATGATTTCACCGTTACTGTTGATGATCCACAATACAGCATCCTGAAAATCGGAAATTGCACATAAGTGTTCCTGAAGAGTATCTACTGTACTGGAAGAGATATTGCTTTTAACTGCTTCGTTAGATGCGATATTGTGCGCTTCTGTATAAAGTGCGGCACTTAAAGAGTGTTCCAGATGCTTTTCCACCATATAAGAACCGCCGAGGGTTATGAGGAAAAATCCTAAAATCCCGATGAGAATATAAAATCTCAGGAATTTTGTGGAAAGATGATGCTGTTTCATGGATTTTTTACCTCAAATTTGTATCCGATTCCCCATACGGTGGCAATGGACCAGTGAGGATTGTCTTTGATCTTTTCACGAAGACGTTTGATATGAACGTCTACAGTACGGGTATCACCGATGTATTCGTAACCCCAGATATGATCCAGAAGCTGCTCGCGGGTAAATACCTGGTTTGGTGATGCTGCAAGGAAATAGAGAAGTTCCAGTTCCTTTGGCGGCATATCAACCTGACGACCCATGTATGTGACTGCATAGTTTGTCAGATTAACGGTCAGATCCGGGTAAGTAACACATTTTTCACTGGAAGAAGGCGATGGCTGCTTAACCTGGAAACGGCGCAGGACAGCACGTACACGGGCAACCAGTTCCTTGGAATCAAAGGGTTTGATCATATAGTCATCTGCACCCAGTTCAAGTCCGAGAACCTTGTCAAAGGTTTCGCCTTTTGCTGAAAGCATAATGATGGGAACATCAGAGGTATGTCGGATTTCACGACATACCTGATAACCGTCAATTCCCGGAAGCATCAGATCCAGAATGATCAGATCCGGGCGGAAGGAGGCAAATTCCCTTAACGCTTCTTCTCCGTCATTTACGATTTTTGTCTCGAAGCATTCTTTGGTAAGATACAGGGCAATAAGCTCTGCGATATTGTTATCATCATCAACAATAAGGATTTTCTGTTTGGAAACCATGGTGGTCCCTCCTATTTCTTAAATTCTACAATAGTAACACCTGCATCTCCTTCGCCGAATTCTCCAAGGCGGAAGGATTCCACATGCTTCTGGCGCTTCAGATAATTGTGTACACCTTTTCTCAGAGCACCGGTTCCTTTACCATGAACAATACGGACAGATTTCAGATGAGCGATATAAGCATCATCCAGATATTTGTCAAGCTCTGCAACTGCTTCATCTACCGTTTTGCCAAGCAGGTTGATCTCTGTGGATACATGGGCTGCTTTTGACATGCGGATTTTACCTGCACCTGTACGCTGCATGGTTGGTGTGGTGATCTCTGCTTCATCGATCAGTTCCAGATCAGAGATGTGAACCTTGGAACGGATGATACCCATCTGAACGAAGAGGAAACCTTTGTTGTCCGGACGGCTGCTGACAGTCCCCTTAAGATTCATGCTGAGAACCTTAACTGCATCGCCGAGGGAGATATCTTTGGCTGTGAGTTCCTTCTTCGGTTTCTTTGCAGCAGTTTTCTGAGTCATGCCTTTCTCTGCTTTATTCATATGTTTGCGCAGATTCTGGCGTTCTTTTTCCACAGCAGAGAGATCCACATGGTCTTTCTGGAATTTGTGGAACATCTTCATAGTCTGGTCTGCATATTCCTTGGCTTCGCGGAGAACTGCATGAGCTTCCTCATTGGCCTGACGGATGATGCGGTCTCGCTGCTCGTTCAACTTCTCCTGCTTGGATTCCATTTCGGATTTCAGAGAGGCAATTTCCTGTTTATACTGTTCAATCTCGCGGCGTTCATTTTCAATAGTTATACGGCTGCTTTCCAGGGAACTGAGAACATCTTCGAAAGATTCATCCTGTTCACTGATCTGTTCTTTGGCCTTATCGATGATATAGTCCGGAAGTCCAAGCTTGGAAGAAATGGCGAATGCATTACTTTTCCCGGGAACACCGATCAGCAGGCGGTAGGTCGGGCGGAGCGTTTCCACGTCAAATTCGCAGCAGGCATTTTCTACACCTGAGGTGGAGAGTGCATATACCTTCAGCTCACTGTAATGGGTGGTTGCCATAGTGCGGATTCCCTGTTCATGAAGATGGGAAAGGATCGCAATGGCAAGGGCAGCACCCTCTGTCGGATCTGTACCTGCACCAAGTTCATCGAAAAGGACAAGAGAGTGACGGTTGGCTTTTTTCAGGAAAGAAACCACGTTGGTCATATGTGAGGAGAATGTACTTAATGACTGTTCAATACTCTGTTCATCACCGATATCAGCATAAACTTCTTCAAACAGTGCAAGCTCTGAGCGGTCCAGTGTGGGAATATGAAGACCGGACTGGCCCATGAGAGTGAGAAGTCCGACAGTCTTTAAAGATACAGTTTTACCACCGGTGTTCGGACCGGTGATAACAAGCGAGTCGAAATCATCGCCGAGACGGATATCAATGGGAACAGCTTTCTTCTTATCAATGAGAGGGTGGCGTGCCTGTTTCAGACGGATGCGTCCTTCATCATTGAAGATTGGTTCTGTTGCATTCATATCCATGGCAAGGGATGCTCTGGCAAAAATGACGTCAAGCTGTACCATGATATTAAGATCTGCGCGGATAGAGTCGGTCTGTTCTGCAGTTTGCTGGCTCAGGGTGGAAAGGATCACTTCAATCTCTTTTTGTTCTTCCAGTTCCAGCTCGCGGATGTCATTATTTAGTTTTACGATTGCCATAGGTTCGATAAATAAAGTAGAACCTGTGGAGGACTGATCGTGTACCATACCCGGAACCTGTCCTTTGTATTCTGCCTTGACCGGAATGCAGTAGCGTCCGTTTCTCATGGTAATAACGGAATCCTGCAGATAATTGCGGGCACTTCCGTTTACAAGAGAGGAGAGCTGTGTATGGATCCTGTCTCCGGTAATCTTCATGTTTCTTCGAATCTGGCGGAGGTTGCTGCTTGCATCATCACTGATCTCATCTTCTGAGAGGATGCATCTGCGGATCTCTGTTGTAAGAGGAGTCAGTGGTTCCAGTGCCTCGAACATCCCGTCCAGAGAGTCCGGGAGAGAATCACCGCGCTCACTTCTGGAATAGCTTTGACACGATTGGTGTTCTCAAGAAGGCTGCAGATGGCAAGAAGTTCACCAATCCCCAGAGAACTTCCGATTTCCAGACGTTTCAGAGAACCACGCACATCTTTGACGCTGCCAAAGGAAATATTCCTTTCTGGAAAGACGGGTAAGTGCATCTCTGGTCTGAGTCTGCATATGTCGGATTTCATCAATATCTGTGGATGGCTCCAGCTTCCGGCAGATTTCTTTTCCCATGGAAGAGGAAGCCTTGTCTGTCAGCATATTGACGATTTTATAATATTCAAGTGCTTTATATGCTTTCTGATTCATTGTCTGTTTAAATCTCCTGATAGATATCTTTATAATTTGCTGTCCCTGATATTATAGCATTTTTTGTTATGGAAATGTACTCCGGGATTATAGCAATTCTAAAAAAATAATTGTGTTACTGTTCACTACGTTCACAGTAACGTAGCCAAAATTCATTCCAGATTGCTGCGGCAATGGAATTTGGCTTGTATGTCTCGGGATTTGGCATATTCATGCCAAAACACCTCGCGGGACAGTGGTGTGTGAACAGTAACGAAAGCGGGACAGAGAAATATTCACAAAATTTTCGCGCAGCAGTGCCGAAATATCTCTGAATCCCATACATTCGTGCATTGAAATTAGAACAATTATTCAGTATAATTATAGTTAATAACTGTGGCCATACAGCTGCAGTCACTTAAAGGAGGAATATTATTATGGCAACATGGAAAAATCTCGACACTCTTGCTTCCTACAACAAGCTTGCCGAACTGAAAGGTCATGTAAATATTGCAGATGCCATGGCAGGCGAGAAAGGTGCTGAACGTGTAAAGAAATACAGCACACCGATGGCAGCGGCTTAACTTACAACTACGCTGCAAAACAGGTTGATGAGACAGTTCTGGATGCACTTGCAAAACTGGCAGATGAGGCTGAGCTTATTGACAAATTCCAGGAATTATACAACGGTGCTGTGATCAACACAGGAGAGAAACGTATGGTTCTTCATCACCTTGCACGTACACAGCTTGGCGAAGACGTAGTAGTTGATGGTGTCAACAAACGTGAATTCTACGTTGCACAGCAGAAGAAAGCCGCAGACTTCGCAAATAAAGTTCACGCAGGTGAGATTACTAACGAAAACGGCGAGAAATTCACAACTGTTGTACAGATCGGTATCGGTGGAAGTGATTTAGGTCCTCGTGCATTATATATTGCTCTTGAGAATTGGGCTAAAGCAAATAACACATCCAAGATGGAAGCTAAATTTATCAGCAACGTAGATCCTGATGACGCAGCTGCTGTTCTTGCTTCCGTAGACCTTGCTCATGCTCTGTTCATCGTTGTATCCAAATCCGGTACAACTCTTGAAACACTGACAAATGAAGCCTTCGTAAAGAATGCTCTGGTTAAAGCAGGATTAAACCCATCCAAACATATGCTTGCCGTAACAAGCGAGACATCACCTCTGGCAAAGAGCGAAGATTATCTTACAGCAATCTTTATGGATGACTATATCGGCGGACGTTACTCTTCCGTTTCCGGTGTAGGTGGTGCGATCCTTTCTCTTGCTTTCGGTCCTGAAGTATTTGCACAGATCCTCGATGGAGCTGCTGCCGAGGACAAGCTTGCTACAAATAAAAATATCCTTGAGAACCCGGATATGCTGGATGCACTGATCGGTGTTTATGAGAGAAACGTACAGGGATATCCTGCTACAGCAGTTCTCCCATACTCTCAGGCATTAAGCCGCTTCCCTGCACACTTACAGCAGTGTGATATGGAATCCAATGGTAAATCCGTAAACCGTTTCGGTGAACCTGTAGACTATGTAACAGGACCTGTTATCTTCGGTGAACCAGGTACAAACGGACAGCATTCCTTCTATCAGTTATTACATCAGGGAACTGACATCGTTCCGCTTCAGTTCATCGGCTTTAAGAAGAGCCAGCTTGGTGTAGACGTAGATATCGAGAACAGCACAAGCCAGCAGAAACTCTGTGCAAACGTTGCTGCTCAGATCGTAGCATTTGCATGCGGTAAAAAGGATGAGAACCTGAACAAGAACTTCAAGGGCGGACGTCCTTCCAGCATCATCACAGGTGAAGAACTTACACCTGCATCTCTGGGTGCATTACTTGCTCACTTCGAGAACAAGATCATGTTCCAGGGATTCGTATGGAACTTAAACAGCTTCGACCAGGAAGGTGTTCAGCTTGGTAAAGTCCTTGCAAAACGTGTTCTTGCACATGACACTGACGGAGCACTGAAAGTATACAGTGACCTGTTAAACATCTGATTTCATCAGAAAGCAAAAAATACACAAGCCAAGATTCAACCGCAAAAAGCGGTTTCAAACTATAGCACTCCTCTTCAATAATACATTCAGGAGGAGTGCTACAAGAAAGAATCCTGCCCGAAGGGCTTTGTTATGTTATAGGAACATTACGGAGTAATTTCCTATAATATAACAAAATCATCATACAGAACTCCGATAAATATTATCAGGAAGTTCCTTATGATGATTTTTCTGTTTTCTTTTCTAATTCTCTTCTGACTTCTTAACAAACTCTGCTTTCGGCAATGGTCTGGAATAATAGAATCCTTGAATATTGTCACATTCCATCTCCTTCAGAAGTTCAACCTGATCTGCAGTCTCCACACCTTCTGCAACCACCTTCATGCCAAGTCCATGTGCCAGGATGATCACCTGCTGCACGACCATTCTTCCTTCTGCTGGTGAATACAGTCAATCAGACTCTTATCAATCTTCAGTGTATTAAACGGTAATTCACTCAATGTGATCAGTGAAGAATATCCTGAACCAAAATCATCCATGTGCAGTGCAAATCCTGCATTTACCAGTTTCTCTGTAAAATCTCTGATCATAACATTATTCAGAGTAGCTGTTTCCGTCAGTTCAACAGGCACACAGGAAAACGGGATCCCATTCTCCTCTACAATCTTCATATAACGTTCAACAATATCGGAATGATGGATGCTTGTACGCGACAGATTTACAGAAATCGGAATCAGTTCCTGCCCCTTCTCCATCAGTCACGCTGAAATTCGCAGACATACCGGAATATGTATTCATCCAGCTTCACGATCAGTCCGTCCTTTTCATATAGCGGGATGAAATCTCCGGGCATTACCATGGAACCATCCGGTTGATCCATCGCACCAGTGATTCCGCTCCTGTGATCCTCTCTGTTTTTACATCATATTTCGGCTGGAAATATGCCACAAATTCTTTATTTTTAATCGCAGATTCAAATCTGTTCTCCAGCAAACGATCCTGCATCTGCTTCTGTTTCATTTTCTCTGTATAATAGGCAATGTTACACTCATAGTTATCGCGGATACTTCTGATCGCCATAAATCCTCTGTCACAGATTACAGAAACAGGTAAAGATTTATCAATATCCTGATAAACTCCATATTTGACCATAAGATTGGGAACAGGTGCATGCTCTGCGATTTCTTCTTCTATCTTTGTCACTGTTTCCAAAGACAGATCACAGTCATCACACGTCATACATACGAACTGGTCACTCCCATATCTGGATACCAGACCTGTCTTCAGCATCTTTGTATAAGCTCCTGCCAGATAGCAGAGGATTTCATCTCCTACTTTCTCCCCGTAACTGCTGTTAATCAGTTTGAAATCTCTGATATCAGCAATTACAAGATGAAATCTATCCTCCGGTCTGGTTTTCAGAAAAGATTTTGCATGATAGAAAAACGCCTGTCTGGTATAAACTCCGGTGAGCTCATCATGTTCTACTGCAGTCAGTGCCATTACGGACTCCCTCAGCTTGATCACACTGTTGATCCTGCCCATTACAAGTTTAAAGTTATAGGGCTTCGGAATAAAATCAACTGCACCAAGATCCAGGCATTGAAGTTCTACATCTTTTGAATTACTTCCGGTCATAACGATAACCGGTATGGTTGACAGAAATTTATCTGTGTTTCTGCGTCTGAGGAATTCAAATCCATCACACACAGGCATACAGATATCCAACAGCACTACTGATAATTCTCTGTAATGCTCGGAAAGAAGCTCCAATCCTTCTTCCCCGTTTTCTGCGAGAAAAACATCAAATTTCTCTTCCAGAAAAGAAGAGAGGATATCTCTGTTTAATTCATTATCTTCTACGACCAGGATTTTTCTTTTGGACGGTAATTCCCCCGGTTCCAACAGTTTTGCATTGTCAGAATCTTTTCTCATACTTTTTTTATACCCCTCACACACAATTTCCAAAGCAAAGCATCTCCGGATATCCGCACCGGAGATGCTCAAATTATTATAGTAACCGATCTGTTATCTGCAACCGTCCAGCCATTGTGGGAATATACTATACTTAAACGTTACAGGCATACATAATGTCTACATATCTTAACTCTTTGAGTTTACATTATTTTGCATAATCTTTCAAGCCTTATTCTGCAGTTGACATGATTTTGCCACGACTTTATTATGGAAATTTCATGCTCTGATGAGCTGAGGCAAAGATATCTGACACAGGATTTCACACTCTGATGGGCTGGATTAAGATGCATTATTTACGAGGATTGCTCTATACTTTTACAATGTACGGAATTTTTATATGCTGACAGTATAAACAGAGGCAGAAATGTTTCCACAAATAATCCTGCTTCAAACATTTCTGCCTCTGTTATCCTGTCTGTAAATCTTTAAAAATAATATTCTCCTGAATAAATCCTCAGATCCTCTTTTGTCCATTCCCCACCTTCAATATGAAAGCTGTTCAATACCGGATAGTCCGCCATCAGTGACAGGATCAGATAACTTGCCTTTGAATCAAAAGCAAGGCGGATATCCTCCACTGACGGACGGGATGGAGAAGACGGATGGGAATGCCAGTTTCCCAGCGGTTTCAATCCATTGGCACGCATATCCCTGATCGCATTTATCTGGTCTCTGGGATCCAAGGTGAAGTGATCTTCTGCATGATCTTTATTCTCCAGAAAATATACCTTTCGGATTTCCCTTCCCTCCCCGGTTTCCACTCCGGCCAAAAGCCCGCAGGCTCCTCCGGAAGATGCTCTTTTGCATAATTAACGATTTCATCATAGAGATGATCTCTCATTCTTATTATAGCCATACTTTTCTCCTGTTTTGCATCAGGTTTTCTTGTATTTACTGCTCATCTCTTGTGGCAAATCGGCCTGCTGTTTCCTCACAGACCTCCTGCTCGTAGTCGATCGGTTCCAGGATTGTCGGATGATCTCCGCATACTGCACAGTTATGAGTATCCTTCGGCAGTTTAACCTTATGGAATTCCATTGTCAGCGCATCAAAAGTCAGAAGATATCCTGTCAGAAGATCGCCTACACCGATCAGATACTTGATTGCTTCCATTGCCTGCAAGGAACCGATGACACCTCCCATTGCTCCGATGACACCTGCCTGCTTACAGGTAGGAACTGCATCCTTGGGCGGCGGATTTTTGAATACGCAGCGGTAACATGGACCTTCCCCGGGTACATAGGTCATCAGCTGACCTTTAAAACGAATGATACCTGCATGGGAAAATGGTTTTTTCTCCAGTACACATGCATCATTGATCAGAAATTTTGCCGGGAAATTATCAGTTCCGTCAATAATAAAATCATATTCTCGAATCAGTTCGCGGATGTTGGATGCGTCTACGAACATCCGGTAAGTTTTTACTTCCACATCCGGATTCATGGCATTCATGGTTTCCTTTGCTGATTTTACCTTTGCTTTTCCGATATCTGCTGTGCTGTGGATGATCTGTCTCTGCAGATTGGAAAGATCTACCTCGTCCGCATCCACAATACCGATTGTTCCCACACCTGCTGCTGCCAGATACATTGCCGCAGGTGCACCAAGACCGCCTGCACCGATGATCAGTACTTTTCCTTTCAGGAGCTTCTTCTGTCCCTTTGCACCCACTTCTTTTAAGATGATGTGACGGGAATAACGCTCAATCTGTTCATCTGTCATTGCCATTTAGCATCCACCTCCCATGAAATACAGAAATTCTACATTGTCTCCCTCTTTTAATACGGTAGACTCTTTATCCTCTGATACAACAAATTCTTCATTAATAGAAACGGTTACATATTCCGGCATCTCTACATTTTCCTGTGCGATCAGTTCCGGAAGTGTCAGTCCGTCTTTTACTTCTTTTTTCTCTCCTGCTACTGTGATAAACATATTTTTCTCCTTTATGCCTGCTCTCTTTTTAGAGTAATCCTTCAATCCAGCTGTTTAACTCTGCCTGTTTCAGTGCTCCTGTTTTCCGGTCTTTCGCCTGTCCGTCTTTAAAAAGGATCAACGTCGGATTTGCCTGCACTTCATACTGCTCTGCCAGCTCCACATCAAAGTTCGTATTTACTTTATATATTTTAATCTTATCCTCATAATCATCTTCCGCATTTCCGAGAACCGGTGCCAGCTTTTTACATGCCACACAGGAATCTGAATAAAAATCCACCAGAACCGTAAGTTTTTCCTTCAGGACCTTCTCTTCAAAATCCGCATTGCTTACCCGTACTGCCATCAGTTTTCCACCTTTCTTACATACATGGTGTAAGTACCATCTTCATTATCGGTTAATTTCAGTACCTTATGCCCTTCTTCTTTCATGCTGCGCGGAACATTCTGCACTGGTTCGCCATCGTTCATGCGGACAGCCAGAATCTCTCCATCCTCCAGTTCTTCGATTGCTACTTTTGCCTTCACGAATGTCAGGGGGCATACTTTATCGGTAATATCAACCTCATCGGTTACTTCAAAATCTAATTCAGCCATTATGTTCTCCTTTCACTGTCCTTCATACGCATCTTTCAGCTGACTACGGAAATCTTCTTCTCCCACACGCTGCAATGTTTTGCGGAAACGTTCACTTGGATTTGCATTTTTTTCAAAGAAATTAATTGCCGCATCTGTCACACGAAACAGTGTTTCTTTATCCGGGATCAGAGGAAGCAGTTCTTCTCCTTTATAGATATTATTTCCGAAGGTTCCTCCAAAAGATACGATATATCCGGAGTTCCTTTCCATGCATCCACCGGACAGCTCTTTACACAGCGGCCACAATGATTACATTTCTGCGCATCCAGTTCTATTTTGCCGTCCACCATCTTCAGTGCATTCTGTCTGCAGGCTTTCACACACACACCACAGGAAATACAGTCGTCTTCCTTATATTCGATGTTCATGCCGCCTTTGATTCCAACATCGTTTTCTTCTGCTTTCAGGCAGTTATTCTGGCATCCTGTAACACCAAATTTGAATTTATGCGGGAGTTCCCGTCCGAAATATCTCTCATCAAGCTCTTTTGCCAGTGTGTAGGTGTCGATACATCCGCTTGGACAGACCTCTGAACCCTGACAGGCTGTAACTGTACGTACACGTGTCCGCACACACCGGTTCCCACACCGCCTTTTGCCAGTGCTTCTTTTACCTCTGCCAGTTCTTCACTTTAATAAAGGGAATTTCAATGCCTGACGGGAAGTCATATGTACATATCCGCGGCCGTATTTTTCTGCTACTTCTGCTACTGTCTTAATATTCTCTGCAGTTAGGTTTCCACCGACCACTGCCAGTCTCAGGGAACCGTAACCTTTCTGTTTCTGTCTCATATATCCGCCTTTTTTTAAGGCTGCATAATCTACTTTCTGTGCCATTTTTATCTCTCCTTTGTGTTTTTAGAGCGTTTTTCAAATATTTTTTCCAGATCTGCGGCTGTCCGGTATCCTTACAGCCGGTTGAATTATCGTAATACTCTCTCAGTTTCTTCTATTTCAGATATTCTGCCACTGCGGTTGCTGCATTGGCACCATCCGAAACCGCAGTTACCACCTGACGCAGTTTCTTTGTTCTTGCATCTCCTGCCACATACAGCCCTTCCAGAGCGGTTTCTCCTGTCTCCCCTGCTCTGACATAACCTGAATCATCCAGTACTGCAAATTTTTTCAGAAGATCTGTCTGTGGTACTGCTCCGTAAGCAACAAATACACCGTTCACATCTATCACAGCTGCATCTTCCAGAACTACTCCGGTTACTTTCTGCTCTCCGATGATCTCTTTTACCTGATGCTCCAGTACGAAGATAACGTTTTCCTTCTCTCTCAGTTTCGCCACTGTAACAGCGGCTCCTCGGAATTCCTTTCTCCTGTGGATCACATATACTTCTCTGCCACATCCGCCAGGTAAACAGCATCATCAAGTGCTGTATCTCCACCACCAAGAACTGCGACTGATTTACCTCTGTAAAATGATCCGTCACAGATTGCACAGTAAGAGACACCCTTTCCTGCATATTCCTGTTCTCCCGGAATATTCGCTCTTCGCGGTGTGGCTCCCGCCGCATAGATTACGGTTTTCGCTTCCACCTGCGAACCATCTGCAAATACAAGTTCAAAATCTGATGAAGCTTCTTTCTTTATCTCTGTTACTTCCTGTTCCATGAAGGATACCCCAAGCTTCACTGCATGTTCCCGGAAGTTCTCACCCAGATCATAACCGCTGATGCCCGGAAATCCCGGATAGTTATCTACCTGTCCGCTTTCTGCGATCTGTCCGGTTCCTTCATATTCTTTTTCTATCACTACGGCTGACAGATTAGCCCTCTTTGCATAGATTGCCGCACTCAAACCCGCCGGACCGCTTCCAATGATACCTACATCATATTTCATATCGTCAGTTCCTTTACACCTATTATTCCTATCGAATTAGTATGTTTTATAACAAACATAATAACACCGATAATTTCCTCTGTCAATAAATAAGATTATAAAAATTTTTTAGGATTCGTTATGGACTCAGGTTATAGCAGTTACTTAATATTCGCTGTACTAGATCCAACTGTAATCTCCGCCGGTCAGAGCAAGGCTCAGAAGTGTGTCCATCTTCTCTACCTCTTCTTCACCCTCAATCTTCTGAATCAGTTCTGCTGTATCCAGCACATCCTCCAGTGACTCGTCCGGACCGATCTCATAGTCGATTTCAGCCTCACAGTCCGGGCATGGAATCCTCTTCATCGTCTGCATAGACAGAAAACGGTTGCCGCATTTTTTACATTCATAATATCCGCACTCTTTCGTGCCGTCTGGTACATAATACATCTTTTAATTTTCTCCTTTTTTTGTTTATATGATTAGTTTTTATATGATTGGTCTTCTGATGACAAAGAGCTGCCGGTTTTGATGATTCCCGGACAGCCCTTTATTCAACCTTCTGTACATCTAATTTTCTGCTTTTTCTTTTTTGAGCAATTCTGTATATTCTGCTTCCCTCATAGGTCTGGCATAGAAATATCCCTGAGCCTTGTTACAGCCGAACCCCTGAAGCATTACCTTCTGCTGTTCGGTCTCCACACCTTCAGCAATGATGGAAAGCTTCATATGATTTCCCATAGTAATGATCATGTGCAGGATTTCTTCTGCTCTTCCATAAGGATCTGCTGCACTTAAGAAACGCATATCCAGTTTGATTTCATCAACAGGAGCTTCCTTCAGCATATTCAGGGAAGAATATCCACTTCCAAAATCATCCATCAGAATACGGAATCCTCCCTGGCATCTGTTTTCTGCGCATTGCAGATCAGGTCTACCTTTCCGGATTTCAGATCTGCCAGCTGATTTTCCCATGATTCATTGATATATTCATATCTCCAGCCGGTATACTGAGATATTTTATTCAGATATTCCACTCCATATCCCTTGTATACTCCACTGCTGCTTTTATTAATAAAGTCTGCGTTCTCACGATACGCCACCCGTATTGTCTTTGTCCCGCCGTACGACTGTGCCTGAACCGGAACGATTACTCCCAGAAACAAGGTAAACAGCAGAACGAACAACATTACATTTCTCTTCTTACCACTCATCTATCGTACCTCTCTCTTGAGTGATTATAACATAATATTCTCCAAAAAGGTATCTTTATAATGCTCGCTCAAACATTTCCCCTTACAGAATCCAGGTGTTACTTTTTAATCCCATTTCCACTACAGACAATCGAATACAAACTAAAAACAAAATTTCCCTGATTGCTTCCGGCGGTAGCTCATATTTCTCTTTTCGCACCAATCCATCAATCGTTGCTCCGAGTCGAATATTTCTCAATACAAAATCTACAGCTTCTTTGATTTGTGTGTAGATTGGTCCTGTAAATTCTCTCTTATCAAGAAATACTGCACGATCTGTTCCTTTAAAATACAATCTGTCTTTCTGTAAAATAACACAAAAAGGATGTGCTGCGGTAACTTCTCCATTGCCTTGACACATCCTTTCGTATTATTATTTTTTTGCTATTCTTCTTAATGACAGCTATGGCTTCCACATCCATGCTCACCACATGTATGTCCTTCCCCGTGGCTGTGCTCGTGATGAGAACACTTCACATCCGGATTATAATCCAGTGTTTTATTAATAAAAGCTTCCACCGCTTTATCTGCATCTCCGGAAACTCCTCCAAACAGCTTAATGCCAGCTGCCGCTAATGCTGTCTGCGCGCCGCCTCCGATTCCGCCACAGATCAAAACATCTGCGTTTAATGCATTAAGAACTCCCGCCAATGCACCATGTCCGCTTCCATTGGTATCTACTACCTCTGAATGTACCACTTTCCCTTCTTCTACATCATAAATCTTAAATGTCTCTGTGTGTCCAAAGTGCTGGAAAATCTGTCCATTTTCATATGTTACTGCTATTCTCATGATACCTTCTCCTTTTTCTGCTGCATATTTTTTGTAAATTTCCTGTTTGTAACAACCCCCAAAGCTACAGTTGCTGCTCTGACCGTCACAAATTCTGAAATCCCACCTCGATTCTAAGTGGATGTCCATCAATGAGTGCATCTGCTATTTTCTTCCTGGCAATCTCATAAATTCGTTGAACCGTTGTTCTTGCGATCTGCATAGATACTGCACACTGCTCCTGACTATAACCTTTCTTGTCCAAAAGACGAATTGTCTCATATTCATCCACTGTCAGAACAATGGGTGCTTTTTTCTCCGTATCATCTGCCGGAAGGAATTCTAAAACATTGGGAAAATGGCAGACTTTTCTGCATTTTACTGGTCTCGGCATAAACTGCTCCTTTCTTGCTTTTCTTATATAATAGCCCTATAAAAGGCATATGTCAATTATGCAATTGACGCATCTAAAAAAAGCAAGTATACTATGTTCGTAAAGGAGATAACTGTTATGAACTTCGAAAATTATTTTCCACTATGGAATGACTTAAATATAGCACAGAAAAAAATAATTTCAGACAATTTAATCACACGGGATGTAAAAAAAGGAACGATCATTCACAACGGAAACCTGGATTGTACTGGACTATTACTGGTTAAATCCGGGCAGCTTCGAACCTACATACTTTCAGATGAAGGACGGGAGATTACACTTTACCGTCTGTTCGATATGGATATATGTCTTTTATCCGCCTCATGTATCATACGCTCCATTCAATTTGAAGTAACCATTGAAGCAGAGAAAGATACTGATCTTTGGATCATCCTGCTGAGATCTATAAGAACATCATGAAGGAATCTGCTCCCGTTGCAAACTATACCAATGAGTTAATGGCTACCCGTTTTTCTGATGTCATGTGGCTGATTGAACAAATCATGTGGAAGAGTTTAGATAAGCGTGTTGCTTCATTTCTTTTAGAAGAGACCTCTATCGAAGGAACAAACGAGCTGAAAATCACTCATGAGACGATTGCTAATCATCTTGGTTCCCACAGGGAAGTTATCACTCGAATGCTTCGATACTTTCAAGGCGAGGGTCTCGTCAAACTCTCCCGTGGCAAAATCACAATCCTTGATTCAAAAAGACTGGAAACACTCCAAAGGTCATAAAATTGTTTTTCTGTAACATATAAAGAAGAATCCTCATTATCAGAATTATGAAAGTCATTCTAATAAATGGGGGATCTTTTTATATAACGAGAAAATTATAAAAATATTATGATTATTTTTAATAATCCATACCACATGCATATGCCTTTTCAATCAGCGCACGGTCATTGACAACTGCATCATAGAAGCGGAATCCGCCGGAGAAGTTGTATGTTTCATATCCATTTCCTTCCAGAATACGACTGGCAATATAACTTCGCAGCCCACTCTGGCATATCAGGTAAACAGGCTTTCCCTTCTCAATTTCATTGATACGTTCCCTTAGTTCATCTACAGGAATGTTTTTGAATCCATCCATATGCCCCCTGTTAAATTCACCTACAGTTCTCACATCCAGCAACACAACACTTTTATCTCTAGAAATCTTATCCATATCTTCCAGATGCCATTGTTTTAAGGTACCTTTTGCTATATTGTCTATCATGAATCCTGCCATATTTACAGGATCCTTGGCAGAGGAATAAGGCGGTGCATATGCGAGATCCAAATCCTTCAGCTGGGTTGCCTTCAGCCCTGCATGGATTGCTGTTGCCAGCACATCAATACGTTTATCAACTCCTTCATATCCAATAATCTGAGCACCAAGCAAACGATAGCTCTCTTTTTCAAAAACCACCTTCATGGTCATCACTTTTCCACCAGGATAGTAACCGGCATGACTCATAGGAGAAAGAATTACTGTATCTACCTCTAATCCTGACTTTTTGGCATTGGTTTCATTGATACCTGTAGTGGCTGCTGTCATATCAAACACTTTTATAACGGAGCTTCCCTGACTGCCCAGGTAACGACTATCACCGCCACAAATATTATCAGCGATGATTCTGCTGTTTATTGGCTGGTCCTGCCAATACAGCCGATTTTGGATGATTCTTATTTATATATTCCTTTATCCGAAAAGTGTCTTCTACAGTACGAAGTGTAAAAAGTTTATCAATACCTACTCCTGGAAGTCTCGGCTGTGTTGGCTTTGCACCTGGAGAGAGGATCAGCTTATCATATTTTTCTTCAAATATCTCACCATTCTCTAAATTTTTCACTGAAACCGTTTTACGTTCCGGATGTATGGAGATAACTTCATGATGAATTTTCATGTTAATACGGAAGCGTTTAAAAAAACTCTCTGGTGTCTGTAGTGTAAGTTCTTCCGGGTCTGTGATCACGTCTCCAATATAATATGGAAGTCCACAATTTGCATAGGATATGTATCCGGATCTTTCAAACACAGTAATTTCAGCATGTTCATTCAGTCTGCGTATTCTTGCTGCGGCTGTAGCTCCTCCGGCTACACCTCCTACAATTATTACCTTCATCTTATTTTTCCACCTTTCCTGAGTAAGCTGCAATGCCACCGATATTATTTACTTTAGAATATCCCATTCGTTGCAGTATCCCAGTTGCCTGGCGGCTTCGTGAACCGGAATAACAGTATACAAACAGTGGGATATCCTTATTCTTCGCTACAGAAGCAATATTGTCAAGTTGCTGCAACGGCACATTTTTACTTTCTGGTATATGTCCTTCCTGATATTCCTGCGGTGTACGTACATCCAGCAGAACTGCATCATCAGTCCTTTTATATTCTTCTATGCCTTGATTAATATTCGACTGTTTAAAGAGATCAAAAAATCCCATTAGCACACCTCCCTAAAGCATTTCTAAAATCGCATTCTTAGGTCTCGCCCCTGAAACCTGCTGTACAATCTTCCCATTCTTCATAACCACTAAAGTCGGAATGCTCATAATACTGAACTTATTTGCCAGTTCAGGCTCTTCATCTACATTAATCTTTCCAACTTTAATATCTCTACGCTCACTTGCAATCTCCTCTACAATAGGTACTACCATGCGGCAAGGCGCACACCAAGATGCCCAAAAATCTAAAAGAACGGGTTTATCGGAATTCAGTACTTCGTTCTGAAAATTATTTTTATTGATATTAATAGCAGACATTTTACAGTCCTCCTTATCTTTTTCTTTTTGTAGATTTATTATAGTCTTAATTTCATTTATTTTCCGTGATTACATCACCATACCTCATTAACTTAACTTCTTGCCATACCATCTACACTTAATATAACACCTGTAATGTAACTCGCCTCATCTGAAGCAAGAAACACAAACGCATTGGCAATATCTTCTGGCTGTCCAAGACGACGCAATGGAATTCTTTCAATCATAGGTTCGATAACTTCCTTTGGCACGGCTTCATCATATCAGTTTCTGTAATCCCAGGTGCAACAGCATTAACACGAATACCTTTAGGTCCTAGTTCTCTTGCTAATGATACAGTCAATCCGTTTACTGCAAACTTCGATGCCGGATAAGCAAACCCACTTGGCTGTCCCGAAATACTCACCATGGAAGAAGTTGAGAGAATGACCCCCTTGCCTCTTGCCACCATACATTCTGCTGCTACACGAGTAGTATTAAATACTCCTTTTACATTTAGATCCATGACTTTATCAAAAGTCTCCTCTGTATAATCCATAAATGAGGTGTTTTCTGAAATCCCTGCATTATTTACCAGTATGTCGACACATCCATATTTTTCAGTTGCCTCTTTAAAAGCCTTTCTGACAGACTCCATGCTTGCTAGATTTGGACTAATTCCAGCAACTATTGCATTGGGATATTTTTCTTTTAATTTATCTACAGCAACATCTGCCGATTCCTGTGAACTTGCTGCCAACACAACTGAAGCACCTTCCTTCAAGATTTATCAGCTGTAGCAAATCCTATACCACGGCTTCCACCCGTAATGATTGCAACTTTATCTTTTAATCTCATTTAGACTACCTCCTTACTTTGTTTGTAGTTACATTATAAGCAAAAGGTAAATCATTTTCTGTGATATCATCACAAACTATCGCAATAAAAACCCTGTTGCTCACACGCACCAGGGTTTCAGACTGTAGACAAAGGGGGATGTGAAATAAGTCCCCTTTTGTGTGTTTCAAATCAGTTCTGTTAATACTTTAATGAAGAAGATCACGATCACCACAATCATAACCGGTTTTACGATCTTGTGACCGTTTGAAGTAAAGCTATGACTTCCAAGATAATTCCCTGCCATGTTACAAACTCCTGCTGCAATTCCCAGTGGCAAAAGCACTTTGCCATTGATCAGAAATACGACAAGTGCTGTGATATTGGTTGTCAGATTGATTGCCTTTGTGGCACCTGCTGCATCGTTTAATGTCATATGACAGAAACCGGTAAATAAAAGCATCAGAAATGTTCCTGTTCCCGGTCCGTAAATCCCATCATAAATACCAACTACGGCTGCGATCAGAATACTTTTAAAAATCAGCATTCCATTGATCACTTCTGTTGCATTTTCGTCTTTTCCTTTCAGTGCTTTGCTTCTCAGTACATAAAACAAAATGACCGGAAGCACAACCAGCATGGCGATCTTTAAAGCTTTCTCCGAAATCAGAAGAGCCAGATGAGATCCTATCCAGGATCCGGCAATTGCACCAAAAACTGCCGGAATACAGATTTTCCATTTCATAAAGCCTTTTTTCATGTAGTGAAAAGATGCCACGAAAGTTCCCATGGAGCTGCTCATTTTATTTGTTGCAATTGCAGTATGTACCGGCAGTCCCGCAATCATATATGCCGGAAGTGAGATCAGTCCGCCTCCTCCGGCAATCGAATCCACAAATCCTGCCAGAAATACAAAAAAACATACTACCAGATAAACTAAAACCACATTTTCTCCCACGTTCCCTGTCCTTAATTTCCCTTTGTATTTTATTATTTTTTCATCGCAATCAATGTCGGGCGAAGAATCTGTACGTATTCTTCATACATTACTTCTCGCAGAAAATCTACATA
>ENA-OQEX01000191-OQEX01000191.1-human-gut-metagenome-genome-assembly--contig:-NODE-191-length-36464-cov-16.824614_pt1 | contig 36464 bp, 34 predicted proteins | sample MGYA00242802_ERZ504649 | MGnify/ENA primary metagenome ERZ504649 (study PRJEB26092, sample SAMD00036194) | human gut metagenome | host: Homo sapiens | study: EMG produced TPA metagenomics assembly of...
AACCGCCTGCCAGATGCGGCCGACGGCAAGGGGCGCGGCGCGCGCGCTACGGCCGCCACCGGCATCATCCACACCCCCACGGCGACATCCACACCCCGGCGTTCGTGCCGGTGGCCACGCAGGCCGCGATGAAGGCCGTGCTGCCCGAAACCATGAAGGATCTTGGCGCGCAATGCCTGCTGTCCAACGCGTTCCACCTGTACGAACGCCCCGGCGAGCAGGTGCTCGATGAGGCCGGCGGACTGGCGAAGTTCATGAACTGGAACGGCCCGACCTTCACCGATTCCGGCGGCTTCCAGGTGCTGTCGCTCGGCGCGGGCTTCAAGAAGACGCTCGCCATGGACGTCACCGGCATGAAATCGGACGACGTGATCGCGGAAGGCAAGGAGCGGCTCGCGTTCGTGGACGAGGACGGTGTAACGTTCAAGTCGCCGCTCAACGGCTCGCTGCACCGGTTCTCCGCCGAAATCTCCATGGGCATCCAGCACAAGATCGGCGCCGACATCATGTTCGCCTTCGACGAGCTGACCACGCTGATGAACACCCGCGGATACCAGGAACGCTCCGTGGAACGCACCTACCGTTGGGCGCAACGCTGCGTAGCCGAGCACAAGCGGCTCACCGAAGAGCGTCTTGGCAAGCCGTATCAGGCGCTGTATGGCGTGGTGCAGGGCGCGAATTACGAGGATCTGCGCCGGCATGCGGCCGAGCAGATCGCCTCGCTCGATTTCGATGGCGTCGGCATCGGCGGTGCGATCGAAAAGCGCATCATCGGCGACACGTGCGCCTGGATCTGCGATGCGATGCCGGAAAGCCGCCCGCGCCATGTGCTCGGCATCGCCGCGGTGGACGACATCTTCGCCTGCGTGGAGAACGGCGGCGACACCTTCGACTGCGTGGCCCCCGCGCGTTGCGGCCGCATGGTGCGATCTTCACGCGCCACGGCCGCTACAACATCAAGCGCGCACAGTTCAAGCACGATTTCGGTCCGCTTGAGGAGGACTGCGACTGCTACACCTGCACGCACTATTCGCGCGCATACGTGGACCACGCGCTGCGCGCCCGCGAATTCAACGGTTTCACGCTGGCGACGATCCACAACGAGCACTTCTTCGTGAAGCTGCTCGACGATATCCGAGCATCGATCGACGGCGGCTATTTCAACGAATTCCGCGACGAGACACTCGCCAAGTTCTACGAGAACGGTTCGAAGGCTGAGCCAGAGGAGCTGGATGGAAGTCGCGGGGCTTGAGCATTTGCTACGCAAACGCGGCTTTTTGAACAAAGGATGGCTCCATCGTCTGGAGGTCCACAGGGCCTCCTCCCTCCTCGCGTCGCACCGCTTTGTGCATTCGCTTTGCGAATACGGCGGTGCGACACGCCGATTTGTGCCACAGATAGTAAAGGTGTAAATTAGTCGATTGTCTGCGAGCGTGGCGGAATGGTAGACGCGCTGTCTTCAGGTGGCAGTGAGTGTATGCTCGTGGGGGTTCAACTCCCCCGCTCGCACGGGCCGAAAAGGGCTGGAATCCAACGATTCCAGCCCTTTTGCTTTATCCAAAACGTATGAAATGTGACAAAAAAGTACTAAAAATGCGCCGAAAGCCCAGCTATCTCAGCAGAAACAGACAAACGGACATCCAAACCCAAAACCAGCACCACAAATGTCCGATTCCAGAAAACACAATCCGAATAACCAATTCGCAGAATCGAACACATAGCCACCCAAAACCACACTTCACGTGACCGGTTGGAAAAACAGATACGTAACGCATTGCAGACCAATCTCATGCGTCCGATTCTGAAGAAAAACGAAATTCGCCGTACGACTTTTCCGCGCACGCAATCGCAAGCATTTCCCGGTATTTCACTGTGAGCATAATTCTGGAATGGGAGGCACGCGGAAGAGTTGGGTGAAGTGAAAGGTCAAGGTCAGGAGCCCGGGAGGGTTCCGGATGCGGCAACGAACCCGGTCGCCGATCTCGCTGGATGGTGACGCCGCAGCGATAATCGCACGGCCGGCTGCCAAGCCGCATTACTCCGCGCACAGAACGCGCATTTGCTTAAGGAGTACCGATTATGGCAATGTTTCCGGCTTTGATGAATGACACGATGTTCTCCGATCTGTTCGACGATCCGTTCTTCGAGGGTTGGCGCAACATGGACCGCGCAGCCGCATGCGATCCGAACATGTCCGCAGGCATGATGAGCACCGATGTGCGTGAGACCGACAAGGGCTACATGGTCGACATCGACATGCCTGGCTTCAAGAAGGACGACATTTCGCTGGACCTGCAGAACGGCTATCTGACCGTTTCCGCGCATCGCAACAGCTCGCACGAGGACAAGGACGACAACGGCCGCTGGCTGCGTCGCGAACGCTACGCCGGCTCTTGCTCTCGTAGCTTCTACGTTGGCGAGGACGTGAAGGATTCCGACATTCACGCCAGCTACAAGGACGGCACCCTGTGCCTGGAAATGCCGAAGCCCGAAGCGCAGCAGCAGGTTGAGACCAAGCATCAGATTGCGATTGAAGGCTGATTTTCCAGCTGCCGTACGTCATATTCGCACGTCGTAAGTCACGGTAATCGCTAAGCAAAGCGAAGCCGGACGCCCGTAAGTGGATGTCCGGCTTTTTTGTTTGTCCGCACGCCGCCGCCCGAAAAGCAACGCCCGTCACGGCACTTAACGCACCAAAAACACCATGATGAGAATCATCACGAATCCAACCAAATCGGTCGGTTCGAACACCGCGTCCGTCCATGCCACCGCGGAAATCGTGGCCATCACCGGTTCGCTGGTGCCGAGCATGGTGGCACGCATCGAAGACGCGCACCACGCCGGCCATGTACAGCCAGAACGCGCCGAATGTGCCGCCGATCACGGTGAACGCCATCAGCCCCACACCCAGCCAATCCAACTGCGGCGCCGTAGCCCACGGCCGCACGAACGGCAGCAGCACAAGCCCGGAAATCAGAAATGCGATGCCGTTGACGGTGAAGTTGCCCCAACGTTCGATGAGCTTGACCGGAAGAAACACCATGGCCGCCGTGGACGCCGCGTTGATAGCGCCCCAAATCAGGCCGACCAACGGCAGTTTCAGCGTGGTGAAGTCGCCGCCGGTCGCAATCAGCACGGTTCCCGCGAAGGCGAGCGCCACGCCGATGCCTTCCCGTACGCCGGGCAGTCGCCGCCCGCGCAGGCATACGACCCCCAAGACGAACAGCAGGTTCAGGCTTTGCAGCACGGTCGCGGTGCCGGAGTTGGTCCAGTTGATCGATTCGAGGTAGGCGACCTGCACCAGCAGCACGCATATGATGGCGGTGGCCAGCAGCCGCGGATATGATTTGCGATCGCGTAGCGCGCCGGTAAGCAGTTTCGGCGTCATGATGGCCGAGCAGGTGAGGAAAAGCACGCCGGCTGCCAGTTCGCGCACGCATGCGATCCACAGCGGCGAGGCATGATACGTGCCCATGAGGATTTTGGAGACGGTGGCGTTGACGCCCCACAGCACGCCGCCGCACAGGGTCATCGCAATGCCGATAATCAAGTCTTTCGGCGTGCGTTCGAACGTTTTTTCCGCCACTGCGGCTCCTTCCCCTTCACTGTTCGCTCATCGCACACCGTACACGCCGCATGTGTCTTGCAGTGGCAGCCGCTCACAGACTGTCCGCGGGCGCGCTGAGGAAGTCGAGAATCTTGTTCACATACGGTCCGACCACCGTGTTCGGCATGGAGAAGATCTCGTGCAACGACTTGCCGTACCGTATTTTTTCGATTGATCCGCCACCTTCGCGCACGCGTTCCACGAAATCGTCCTGCGGTCCGTTGAGCACCCAAATGTCGCGTCCGGCTTGGAACAGCAGCATCGGGGTTTCGATTGCGCCGCACATGTCCGGTTTGAGTATGGCGCGGGACAGCGCCATCGCCTGATGCGCCCATTCGAAGGTGGCCGCGTTGGTCTGGCATGCCACGTCGTCGACGCGCTGCTTGTGGAACCAGCGAACGCGCGCCTCGGACGCGCCTTATGCTCGTCGAGATCGAGTTCGGGGGAAAAATCGGTGTGACCGAATACGCGCGCTTTGCCGAATCCCAAGCCGCACAACGCGCCTGTAGCGATGCGTGCGATCCATGTCGGCATGCGAGACGGGGGCGATCATGGGTGCGGACAGCACGGCCTTGTCGAACAGGCTCGGATAGTGTTCCATCACGGCCGCGCCGATGCCGCCGCCCATCGAATGGCAGTACAGGTTCAGTGGCTCGCCGCACGCGTATTCGCGGCCCACAGTGTCGGCGAAGGCTGCGAAATCGGCCACGTACCGACGCCAATCGTCGATCCACACCAGGCTGGGATTGCTCACGTCGTGTGCGGAATGGCCGTGCCCGCGGTGTTCGAGGATGCATACGGAATAGCCGGACAGCAGGAAGTACCATGCCATCTCGCTGTATTTTCGCGCGAATTCGGTGAATCCATGCGAGATGACCACCACGCCACGGAAGATGCCCGAAGCGCCGTCCTCACGCAGCACGTCGAATTTGTGCGCGTCGTAACAGCAATAGTGCAACCGGCCGGGTTCGTCCAGTTTGGGCAGCGCGTCGCCGTTCCAGTCAACGGTGGCTGGATCCATCCATCCTTCCGTCATGCAGGCGTCCAGCGCGGGCAGCACCTTGCTTTCCATTTCGGCGTCGTAATTCGCCTCGTCGAGCAGCCTAAGAGTCATGCTTTCATCATACGAATCCCACATGAACAGCCTTCAGAGCCCCACGCTTCGGCTCCACGGATCGAACGCGCCTCCTCACTCGTGGACGCGCTCCCCCGTACAATGTCGGTATGAAAATCATGTCATTCTGTGTGTCATTCGTCATGCTCTGCACCATGCAGCCAGCCGGAACGATGGCCCCTTCCAACGGGAAGGCTGCCATCTTCGCCGACGCGGCGAGAGGAACCGCATCCGCCATCATCGACTGCCGCCGCCGCTTTACTGGCTGTGTGGAAAGTGAGCCATGCGATGAATCCCACGAAATCCGCAGCTCCCATACCAAAAATCCACCGTGTAGCGCTGGTCGACAACGATCCGCGCGCGTTGGAATCGCTGAGCCTTCTCATCGAAGCGAAGGTCCCCACGGCCTACGTGGTGTGGACGGCCACTTCCGGCGACGAAGCGATCGAACGTTGCCAAAGGAACGACGACAATCTCAACCTGCTTGTATTGGACATGTCCATGGAGGGCTTGCAGGGGCCAGCCATCTGCCATCGGATCCGTCTCATGGACAGGCATCTGCCGATTCTGGGCATCACCAGCTTCTCCATCAACAGCTACCGTAGCAGGCTGATGGAAGCCGGAGCGCAGGGACTGATCGGCAAGGAGGATTCCGATCAGCTGGCGAAGGCCATCGAGCGGCTCTGTGGAGGCAACGTTATGGAGGGATTCGAACCTCCCGCCCTGGCCAACGTGCGCATCAGACGCGAGGAGGAGACCTCACCGCGGCTCACCGTGCGCGAGGAGCAAATCATCTCCCTGTGCGCCGACGGCATGCTGGACAGGGAGATCGCCGAACGACTGGACATCTCCGAAAACACCGTGCGCAAGCATATGCAGGGCATTCTCAAGAAGCTGAACTGCAAGACGCACGCCAGGCAGTGGCATTGTGGGTAAGATCGCATGCACGCTGAACCCACAAAACCCAGACCCGTAAGCGCCTTCCGCTCCTGGCACAACCATATGCGTGCCGACCATCCGAAACTCTGGCATCCGATCCGCATAACCATCGTGGTCATCACCGTATGGTGGATCCTGTTCTGCCTGCTGCTCGCCCCGACCGACAATCCCGCGGCGATCGTCTGGACCATCATCGAAATCGCGGTGCTGCTGCTGTCACCGTTCTTTCCGAAATCGATGTCGCTGCTGTTTCTGATCATGAGCCAGTCGGGACCTTGGCTCATACCCGGAGCCGACGTCAATTCGCTGCCGGGAATCCTCTACACGTTCGGCATGCTCGCCTACGAAACCAACAACCTTGTGGCGCTGCTGCTGCTCGCTTATTCCATAGGCGACCAGCTGTTCCGTCAACTGGTCCTCGGCACGAGCAACAGCAATCCCGTGGCCATCATCGCCATGGTCAGCCTGGTACTGATGCTCGGATGCGGTTTGCGATGGAACGCGACCATGACCGCCAGCCGCGCGGAGGCGGAGCAGGCGAAGACGCGATTACGGGAGATGGAAAGCCGCAACCACATCGCGGAAGCCATACACGACGCCGTGACGGGAGATCTGTCCGCCGCGGCTTTCGTCGCGCAACGTCGCATCGATGCATTGTCCGGCGGAGACGATGGCGATGGCAGCGCCTCGACGGATGGTGACGACGGCAAGAACGCGGACGAAAGACGCGATGAGCTCGACAAATGGACGCAGGTCAACGATTACATCCTGTCCGCCCTGACCAACGTGCATCGCGTCATCGACGAACTGGATATGGACGTCACCGTCCTTGAGGAGGATGCGGACGGCAAGGCCTTCTCCGACCTGCTCAAAGCCACGATGGCCGACGGCGACCGGCGTCTACGCGCGCTCGGCTTCGACATCACCTCGATCCTCCATGTGGCGGGCGGTGCGCCAAGCGCCTCCCCGAGCCTGGCCGGAATCGCCAATGATCTGCTTCGCGAGACCTACGCCAACATCGCGCGTCATGCCCAGTCCGGCAGCAAAGCCGACCTGTCGGTGATACTCAAGCCGAACGCCGTCGAAATCACGCAGATCAACCAGGAAAGAGCCTTCCCGACGGAGGGCATGCGTCCAGGAGGCCACGGCCTCGCGTATTTCGGCAAACAGCTCGAATCGCATGGCGGCAAACTCGAAACGACGCTTCACGACGGCGAATGGACGCTGTTCGCCTATCTGCCGATTCCGGTGCCCGAAACCCTGCCACCCCTTGCCGGACACCCCGAATCGTGACCGGCTCCGACGGTCGCGAGAAACGAAGGTACTTCAAAGGGTGCTACACAGATGTGGTACACCCTTACTTGCAGAGGTGCCCGTCACCGTCCTATCTTCCCTAATGAGAAGGGATATGCGTCTCCCTGTGACACGACGGATACTTGGCAGTCCGTCGAATCGCAGGGGGACGCGTTCTTTTTTTCTTCGGCTTTATCGGAACGATGGTTTTACCAGGACGGTGGCTTCACCGGAACGCCGTCAGGCCAGCGCGTCGGCGAGGAAGTCGCGCTGCAGCAGCAACAGGTTGCGCGCCACCGTCTCGTCGTTGGTCATGTGCGTGATGCCGTTGAGCGGCAGGAACGTGTGCTTCCTGCCGGCCGCCATCAGCGCCTGGCTCAATCGCAGGCTATTGGCGATCGTCACATTGTCGTCGGCGAAACCGTGGATGAGCATGAGCGGACGGCTGAGCTTCGGCGCGTCCGCGACGATGCTGTTACGTTCGTACGTGGTCGGATCGAGTCCCAGATACCGCTCAGTGTAATGCGTGTCGTACAGCGTCCAGTCGGTCGGCGGAGCGCCCGCGCAGGCCGCGGCGAACGTGTCGGGCGCGTCCAGCACGGCGAGCGCGGACAGGAAGCCGCCGTAGGACCAGCCGATCATCGCCACGCGGCCGAGGTCGGGTTTCGGCACGGCAACGCCGGTTTTGGTGGCGATCGAGGCGATCGCGTCCGGCAGCGCATGCACGGCGTCGACTTGGTCCTCAAGCGTCACGGCTTTCATGTTTTCGTAGATCGCGCGATCCCACTTCGGTCCGCGGCCGGTGGTGCCGCGACCGTCGGCGGTGACCACGATGTAGCCTTGGTCGGCCCACCACTGCGCGTCCCAGTAGAACGACTGGCTTTCCACGACCTGCTGGAAACCGGGGCCGCCGTAAGGCTTCATAAGGACCGGCAACTGGTCGGCATGCGCGTATGCGCTGTCGGCCGACGGCAGGATGACAGCCGCGTACAGGCCACGTTCGCCGAGTCGGGTGAATCGCACGTTCGGTGTGAAACCGGGGATTTCAGAGTGGTTTTCGATTGGCGAGACCACCATCGACATCATTTCCGCGCCGTCCGCAACACCGTCCGCAACGTCGCCTTCCGTCGTGCGCACGTTCATGCAATGCTGCATCTGCGACCGCGCGTCGTCCATGCCGCGCCCGGTCACCACGCAACCGTCGCCGGAACGGGACATCGTCCATTGGCCGGGCGTGCAGGTGAGCGGCTCCCAGTCGCCGTCGTAACGGATCGAGACCACGTCGAAGCTGCGGGCGTCGTGATCGTCCGCGTTGGACTGCCACAGGAACGGCAGATCGGCGGCCGGCAGCAGTTCCGGCGTGCGCTGCACCACGCACAGCACGTCGTTGTCGGTCACGTCGAGCACTTCGCGCACCTGCAGGCCCTTGGGTGTGAATGGCGTGCCGTCCACGGTCAGACGGTTCGTGTCGGCGTCCATGTCGTTCATCGCGCACACGAGACGGCCGTCAGGCGTGTATGCGGGGGTGCCGGCGATCAGGTCGAGCCAGCAGTCGTTGCTATGTTCCTCAAGCACGCGCGTGGTGCCGGGTTCTTCGCCGGGCGCGTATTCGGGGATGGCGATGGAGAAGGTCTCCACTTCGCTGCCGTCCTCGTCGGTGAAGCCGTTTTCCGGCGCGCTCATGGTCACGATAGGCTCGCCCACGTGGACGGCGAGCACCTGGTCGTGCTGCTGAAGCCGGTCCTGCACAAGTAGCAGCGGCTCGTGGCCTTCGGTCCAGCTGACGGCGGCCAGGTATTCGTACGATTCGCGGTCCCATTCCACGTTGTGTGCGATGCCGCCGTAGTAGCAGCCGTCCGTATCGTAGCCGAGTTCCAGCAGCGTCAGATGCACGTCGGCGTTGGCCGTCATCGCCTGCGGATAGCGGCGGGCCTGCGCGGGTTTCGTCGGATCGGCCGGGTCGGCGATGTACCAGGTCTGCTCGTGGGATGCGTCGAAGGTTTCGAAGAGCACATACTTGGAATCAGGCGACCACCAGAAGCCGTCGTAACGGTCCATTTCCTCACCTGCGGCGAATTCGGCGAGACCGATTTTCCATTCGCCTGCTTGCGATTCGGCCGCGTCGCTTTGCGCGTCATCTTGCGTGCCGTCCTGCGTATCGGCAACGTCGTCAGCGTCGTCTTGCGGAACGGACGCGACGATGGACACCGCATCGCCCGCGTCTTCGGCTGCGTCCGTCGTGTCCGACACGTCCGCAAGATCGACGTCCACCAAATACGTGCCGGTCGTATACATGATATGTCGTCCGTCGGGGCTGATGCGCGGGTTCAGCACCGGCTTGAATTCCGGTTCGTCGATGGCGATGCCGCGCGTCACGCCGGCCGCGATATCCGTCAGGAACAGCTGGCCGTTGATGGTGAACGCCACGCGGTTGCCGGCCGCATCGACCGAATAGCCGACGATACCGGAACCACCTTCACGCGCACGTTCGCGGCGCGCCTTTTCCTCAGCCGGCACATCCTCGGCGTCGGCGTCAGCCAGCAGCGTACGCGGATCGGCAAGCAGAATCTCGTCGGTATCGCCATCGCTGCCGATCACGCTCATCCACAGGGAGGTGACGGTGTCCTCCGGACCGTCCGAACGCAGGAACAGCGCACGCGAACCGTCGCCGATCGCGCGGGCGGAACGTGGCGCGCCGCAGGTGAATCGCAAGGTACGGGCCTTCAGCCAGGAAACTCATCAATCGCATCATTCATACCTTCCAATCTACCGACCGTCACGCACCACTCGCCGCCAATACCCCGGACGCAACCCCCTTCACATGAAATTTTTGCAAGCAAGTAGCCTTCGAATTGGCGCTCGGCAGGCTACAGCGTAGGATAGTCAAGGACAGAAAGGGACAAGTATGAGTGTTCTCGACCGATTTGAGAAGAGCGTGGAAGGCGCCGTCAACGGGGTTTTCGCGAAGTTCGGGTCTAAAGACCTGAAGCCCGTCGACCTTTCCAGCGCTCTGGAACGCGAGATCGACAAAGAAGCCATGCCCGTCACGCGCGATCGCACCGTAGCCCCGAACGAGTACCGTTTCAAGCTCAGCACTCCGGATTTCAACAACATCGTCGAGTGGGGCGCCGAAACGCTCGCCAATGAACTTGCCGACAACCTCACCCAGTATGCGAAGAGCCAGAACTACGCGTTCGTCGGCCCGGTCGTGGTGATCTTCGAAGAGGATCTTGAACTTTCCAAGGGCGATTACCGGCTTTCCAGCGAATCCGTGCAGGGCAACACCGTGCCGGTCACGACCGACGCGCAGACCGAGGATTGCCCGATGCTGGAGATCGGCGAGCACCAGTATCTGCTCACCGAGGAAAAGACCATCATCGGCCGTGGTTCTGATTGCGACATCGTCATCGACGACCCCGGCATCTCCCGTCGTCACATGGAGATCGACGTCACCGACAATGGCAACACCGTCATCGCCCGCGACCTGAACTCCACCAACGGCATGTACGTCGAAGGCCATCATGTTGAGGCGGCAACGCTGCTCGACGGCAACACGATCACCATCGGCCGAACCCGCATCCTGTACTGGGCCTCCTCGCAGGAGCAGGAGTAATCAGCCCCAACCCGGAGAGCCGCCTTTTATGCTCACTGAATTAACGTTTGCGATCCTCAAGTACGGGTTTCTCGTACTGCTCTGGATCTTCGTGGCCTGTACGGTACGTTCGCTGTACAGGGATATCGAAACGCTCAGCCCGCGCAAGTCGCGGGCTCATCGTCGTAAGGAGCGCGCCGCGCGCAAGGCCGTCGAATCGCCTGCGCCCGTAGCCGCCGCAGCCCCTTCGGCAAGCGCCGCAACCAATGCCAAACCAACTCTGCTGGTCATTATCGATGGCCCCCTTGCCGGCAGTTCCGTCCCTCTGGCCGGCAACACCATCACACTTGGCCGTTCCGCTTCGAACACCGTGGTGCTGGATGATGAATTCGTTTCCTCCCACCATGCGCGCGTCTACACCGATCCCGCCACCGGCCGTTGGGCCATCGAGGATCTGGGATCCACCAACGGCACCGTCGTCAATCATCAGCGTCTGAACGCGCCGATGATTCTTGGCGCGCGCGTGCCTGTGCGCATCGGTGCGACCACCTTCGAATTGAGGTGACGTTTTTGCCGACTTCCACCGCTTCGCAACAATTGTTCATGTATTCCACCGTCGTCTCCGACGTGGGCACCGTGCGTTCCAACAACCAGGATTCCGCGTTCGCCGGCGAACATCTCATCGCCATCTGCGACGGCATGGGCGGGCATGCCGGCGGCGACACCGCCTCCACCATCGCCATCCGGTCGCTGGCGCACATCGAACAGGACAATGTTGACGGCGACGTGCAGGTCATCTCCCATATGATGGCGACTTCCGTCATGGCCGCGCACGACGCGATCGTCGGCAAAGCCAAACGTGAGCGTCGTCTTGCCGGCATGGGCACCACCGTCACGTCCGTGGCGCTGGTCGCCGGCTACTGGGTATTGGCGCATATCGGCGATTCCCGCGCGTATCTGCTGCACGACGGCCATCTGGTCCGCATGACCAGCGACCACAGCTACGTGCAGCATCTCATCGACACCGGCCGTATCAGCGAGGCCGAGGCGCGCAACCATCCGCAACGCAATGTGGTGATGCGCGTGCTGGGCGATTTCGACATCGATTCGCGCCCTGACATCGCCATCCGCAAGGCGCATCCGGGCGACCGTTGGCTGCTGTGCTCCGACGGCCTGTGCGGCGTGCTGGAGGATTCCACGCTTGAAGAAGTGCTGTCCACCTGCGCCGATCAGGAGGAGTGCGCGCAGCGGCTCGTATCGATGGCGTTGCGTGCGGGCAGCACCGACAACGTCACCGCGGTCATCGCCGACGCGACGCTCGCGCTCGACGCGGACGCGTTCGACCTGCCGCATCAGACGCCGCTGGTCGGCGGCGCGGCCAGCGCAAGCTTGGAAACCATCGCGGATATCGTCAACGAACCGGTCGCTTCCGCCCCGCCTCTGCGCGAAGGCAAACAGTCGCCGGCGGCGCGTGCCGCGGCCCTGCGCAGCGGCAAAGATCCCAACGAGGAGCCGAAACAGCCGGAACAGCGCGTCGCGCAGCCGTCGTCGGTCCGCGAAGACAATGGCGACCGTGTCAATACCGATACCGGGGAAATTCCGATTGTGCAGAAGCGCAACGGGCGTATTTCCGCCGATCCGAACGATCCGGAAGTCGCCAAGGCGATTCGCAACGAACATATCGAGGAACGTAAGACGAAACGGTCGCGCAAATTCCGCAACCGCATCATCACCATACTCATCATCATTCTGGTGCTGCTTGGCGTTGCCGGCGTGGGCGTGGGCACCTACCGTTGGAGCCAAACCAAGTACTACATCGGCGACAACAACGGCAAAGTGGCGATTTTCCAAGGCGTGCCGACGAGCATCTTCGGTGCCAAACTGTCACATGCCGTCACCGACACCAATATGAAGACCAGCGATCTGCCGCCAAGCTGGCGCGAACAGCTTGACCAGGGCATCTCCTTCGACACATACGGCGAAGCGAAAAGCCATACCCGTCTGATCAAAAAGCAGCTGAACGATGCGAAGCGCAAGCAAGAGGCGAAGCAGCAGGAGAAGGCCGAAGCCGAGCAGAAGGCGAAGGACGAAGCAGCCGCCAAGCAGAAGCAGCAGGAGGAAGCGGCGAAAAAGGCCGCCGATCAGGCCGCGCAGACCAACAAGTCGGGCGGTGACAAGTCATGATCGCAACACGCTTGAGACAGCTTGGCATGCTGCTGTTCAGCATGCTGCTGTGCGCGGTGGCGTTCTTCCAGATGTTTGAACGCACCACGAACGGCTTCCCACAAAACTATGTGTGGATGCTCGCGTTCGTAAGCGCGCTGTTCCTGACCGCCTGGGGTCTGCTGCTGCGATTCCAGCCGCACGCCGACCAATCGGTCATGTGCTGCGTGCTGGTATTGACGGGCATCGGCGTCACGATGATCGCACGCCTCGACCAAGACACCAAAACCACAGTGGCGTTCCGACAGTTGCTTTGGTTGGCGATCGCACTGGTGTTTGCCAACCTGCTGGTGGTGTTCATGAGGGATTACCGCGTATTGCGGCGATTCTCGTACGTCAGCATGGTGATCGGCATCGTGCTGTTGCTGTCGCCAATGCTGCCGGTGGTCGGTTCCGAACAGTACGGCGCACGCATCTGGGTGAGGATTCCCGGCTTGGGATCGTTCCAGCCGAGCGAATTCGCCAAACTGTTCCTGGCGTTCTTCTTCGCTTCGTATCTGTTCGACCATCGCGACCAGCTTGCCGTCGGCGGAAAGAAGATTCTCGGCATCCAACTGCCACGCATCAAGGATATGGGACCGATCATCGTGGTGTGGATCGTCTCCATGGGCGTTCTGGTCCTGCAGCATGATCTGGCACGTCACTGATGTTCTTCGCCATGTTCGTGTCCATGCTGTACGTGGCCACCGGGCGTAAAAGCTGGATCGTCATCGGATTCATCGCCTTCGCCGCCGGCGCGGTGGCGGCGGCAAGCATCTTCAGCCACGTCGGCTCGCGTGTGGACGCTTGGCTCCACCCGTTCTCCGCGGCTCAATACAACAAGGAATTCGGCGGCTCATACCAGCTCGTCACCGGCATTTTCGGCTTGGCTTCCGGTGGCCTGATGGGCACCGGCCTCGGTCAGGGCCACCCGTCGATCACCCCGATCGCCAATTCCGACTACATTTACGCAGCGTTGGGCGAAGAGCTGGGATTGACCGGCCTGATGGCCATTCTCATGCTGTATCTACTGATCATCGCAGCCGGTATGATCACCGCGATGAAAATCAAGGACGGCTTCGGCAAGCTGCTTGCGTCCGGCTTGGTGTTCACCATGGCATTCCAGGTGTTCACCGTGGTCGGCGGTATCACGCTGGTCATTCCGCTGACCGGTCTGACGCTTCCCTACATGGCGGCCGGCGGTTCGTCGCTGATCGCAAACTACATGCTGGCCGCGCTGCTGATCGTCATCTCCAATTCCGCGAACAGGCCGGAATCCGAGATCGACAGCGACACATTCCAGCAGAAAGCCGTCAGGGTGTTGCGCGAACGCGAGCGGAACCGTCGTACCGAAATCGCCGGCAATACGCGTTCGGGTGCGGCGAAGGCTTCGGCCATCCCGGCCGTGCGGGCAAGCCATGCGGGCGCAGCCGGGCAAGCAGGTCATGCCGTGCCCGCCAATCGAACCAGCCAAGCCGGCCAGACCGATCAATCCAATCCGACGATTCCGATAACCGGAGTCCTGCCGACGATCGACCAGCAAGGAGCATCGCATGAATAAGTCGCTCCGCCAGCTGTTCACCATCGTGGTGGCCTTGTTCGTCATTCTGGCATGTCCACCACCATCATCATGGCCATCCGAGCCAACCAGCTCACCAACGACGCACGTAACGTCCGCGCGCTGTACCACGAATACGGCGCACCGCGCGGGTCCATTCTCGCCGCGGACGGATCGGTCATCGCAAAATCCGATCCTTCCAACGATTCGTTCTCGTACCAGCGTTCCTATTCCGCCGGCGAACTGTATGCGCCGGTCACCGGATTCTTCTCCATCAGCCAGCGTGGCTGGAGCGGTGTCGAAGCGTCCCGCAGCTCGCTGCTGTCGGGCCAGTCGGAGCAGCTGCTCTGGCAGCGGTTCAAGTCGCTGTTCACCGGGCAGGAGAACAAGGGCGCCAATATCGAAACGTCCATCGATCCGAAGATTCAGCAGGCCGCATACAACAGCCTCGGCAGCACGGATGGCGCCGCAGTGGCCATCGAGCCGAAAACCGGCCGTATCCTCGCCATGGTCAGCACGCCCAGCTACGACCCGAACCAGCTGGCCAGCCATGACATGAGCCAGGCGAACAGCAACTACGGCGTGCTGTCCCAGGACGCCACCAATCCGATGCTCAACCGAGCCACTTCGCAGCTGTATCCTCCGGGGTCCACGTTCAAAACGGTGGTGGCCGCCGCGGCTTTGGAAACCGGCCAATACCAGCCGGATACGCAGATTCCGGCAGGAGCAAGCTACACGCTCCCCGGCACCGTCACGCAACTGACCAACGCCGTACCGCAGGCCGACGGCGCTGACGGCAAGATCTCCATGGAGGACGCGCTGGCGTATTCGTCGAACACCGCGTTCGCCCAGTTGGGCGTGTCGTTGGGCGACAACGCCGTCTCGTCCATGGCCAAGAAACTTGGTTTTGACAGCCCGATTACCGTGGACGGTTCCGATTACACCGGAACCCCGTGGGTGTCGGTCACGTCGAAGTTCCCCACCGACATCAACGACGACAAGCTCGCATTGGCGTCGATCGGCCAGGGAGACACCGTGGTGACCCCGTTGCAGAACGCTATGGTGGCCGCCGCCATAGCCAATGATGGCAAGCTTATGCAGCCCACGCTGGTCGACCGCGTGCGTTCCGCCGACTTGTCGGTCATTTCGCAGACCAAGCCCACGGTCATGTCCCATGCGTTCAGTGCGGATACGGCCAACAAGCTCACCCAAATGATGGAGGCCGTGGTCACCAAGGAGAACACGAATCTGCCATCAACGGCGTGCAGGTGGCCGTCAAGACGGGTACCGCGCAGATTGGAAACGGCAATACGTCCATCGACGGCTGGGTGATCGGATTCGCACCGGCGGACGATCCGAAGATCGCGGTGGCGGTCGTGGTGCATAACGTGGACCTGTACGGCTCGTTCGCGGCAGGACCGATTATGAAAGCAATGATGCAGGAGGCGCTGGCAGAATGAAACTGGTTGAAGGACAGCTCATCCACCGACGCTACAGGTTGGATTCCCGCCTGGCCCAAGGTGGTATGGGTGAAGTGTGGAAAGGCTATGACATCCAACTTGGACGTCCGGTGGCCATCAAGGCGCTACGTGGCGATTTGGGCGTCACCCAGGAGGCCAAACTGCTTCGTCTGCGCGCGGAAGCCCATAATTCCGCCAATCTTGCGCATCCGAACATCGCTGCGCTGTTCGAATATTACGAGCATGACGGCATCGGATTCCTCATCATGGAATACGTGCCGAGCAAGTCGCTTGCAGACCTGTACCACGAGCAGAACGGCCCGATGGACCCGATCAAGCTGCTGCCGATCCTCATTCAGACCGCACGCGGCCTGTTCGTCGCGCATTCCCATGGCGTGATTCACCGTGACGTGAAGCCGGCGAACATCATGGTGTCCGATTCCGGCGAGGTGAAGATCACCGACTTCGGCGTCTCCTACTCCACCAATCAGGAGCAGATCACGCAGGACGGCATGGTCGTGGGCACCGCGCAGTACATTTCCCCGGAGCAGGCGCAGGCAAGCATGCCACGCCGCAATCCGATATCTATTCGCTTGGCGTCGTCGCCTATGAGGGCCTGTGCGGACACCGTCCGTTCACGGGCGCCACACCGGTCGACATCGCCGCAGCACATGTCAATAATCCGGTTCCGCCGCTGCCCGACACCGTCGATGTGCAGTTGCGTGAATTCGTCATGTCGATGTTGGCCAAGGACCCGCTGGACCGTCCGAAGGACGCGCTGGTGGTGTCACGCACCCTGTCCCGCATCGAACGCCGTCTGCTCGACCAGCAGACGCAGCTGGCCGACACGATGGTCGTCTCTTCGGGAGGAAGGCTTCCCCGACGTGTGGTCAGCAAACCCCATATCTCCGTGAGCAATGATTGGAAGGAACAGGGATGAACATCAACATGCCTACCTCTCTGGCCGGGGGCCGTTATCAGCTCGGCCAACTCGTCGGCCGTGGCGGCATGGCCGAAGTGCATGTGGCGACCGACACGCGTCTGGGGCGTACCGTCGCCGTCAAGATCATGCGCGCCGATTTCGCCACTGACAGCATCTTCCTTGAGCGTTTCCGCCGTGAAGCCCATTCCGTCGCGCAGATGAACAACCCGAACATCGTGAACATCTACGATTCGGGCGAGGAAACCGTCACCACGGAAACCGGCGAGATCGAGCATCTGCCGTATCTGGTGATGGAGTACGTCAAGGGCCAGACCCTGCGTGACATCCTCAAGGTGAATGGCGCGCTGAGCCAGCGCGACGCCGAGCAGGTGATGATGGGCGTGCTCAACGCGCTCGAATACTCGCACCGCATGGGCATCATCCACCGCGACATCAAGCCCGGCAACATCATGATTTCCGAGCAGGGCGTGGTCAAGGTCATGGACTTCGGCATCGCCCGCGCGATCGACGATTCCGCGGCCACGATGACGCAGTCGCAGGGCGTCGTCGGCACCGCGCAATACCTGTCTCCGGAGCAGGCGCGCGGCGAAAGCGTCGACATGCGTTCCGACCTGTATTCCGCCGGCTGCGTGCTGTACGAAATGCTCACCGGCCGGCCGCCGTTCACCGGTGATTCGGCGGTGGCGATCGCCTACCAGCATGTGTCGGAAGTCGCCACTCCCCCAAGCACGATCGTGCCGGGCCTGCCGAAGATGTGGGATTCGATCTGCGCGAAGGCGATGGCCAAGGATCGGCAGAACCGTTACGCCACCGCTTCCGAGTTCAAGAACGATCTGCTGACGTTCATGAACGGCGGTGTGCCGATGGCTGCCGCGTTCAACCCGTTGACCGACCTGACCAACATGAAGGCCCGCAAGCAGGCCGAAATGGATGCCGCCACCGTGCCCATGGCGCCGGCGACGGATGCGCCGACGCAGGCGTTCAATCCGGTCACCGGCCAGTTCGAGGCCGTGCCGAATCCGAATGGCGGAGTCGAAACGAAGACCCGTGCGGAACAGCGTGCCAAGCGCGCAGGAGCGCAAGAAGAAGCAGATCATCATCGCTTCCGTAATCGGCAGCATCGTTGTTTTGCTGGCCGTCATCGGTATTTTCTTCGCGTTGAACGGGCATAAGAACACTGCGGATCTGGTGTCCGTGCCGGACTTCACCGACACGTCGAACATTTCCCAGGCGCGTGTGGAAGAACAGCTTAAGGCCCTTGGTCTGAAGCTTGACGCCCGTGACGATTCCACGTCCAGCCAACCGAAGGGCACCATCACCAAACAGAACCCGAAGGGCGGCAAGAAGGTGGCGAAGGGCTCCACCGTCTCCGTATGGTTCTCCACCGGCCCGCAGGCGGTCAGCGTGCCTGACGTGTCCGGCAAGACGCAGGAGGAAGCGAAGGGCATTCTTGAGGCGGCAGGCTTCAAGATCGGCAATGTCATGACCGTGGACAGTGCCTCCATCGAGAAAGACAAGGTGGTGAACACCAATCCGGCCGCGCATTCGAAGCAGACCAAGGGCACCATCATCACGCTGTATATTTCGTCCGGTATGACCAAGATTCCGGATGGTCTAGTAGCCAGGCCAAGGATTCGGTCATCGCGCAGCTCAAGCAGGCTGGTCTGACGCAGATCACCATCGAAAGCGAGTATTCCGATTCGGTGCAGTCCGGTGCAGTCACCCGCATCGATCCGGGTTCCGGCAGCACCGTCGAGGCGGGAACGGCCGTGACCATCTGGGTGTCCACCGGCAAGCAGCAGGTGAGCGTGCCGTTCGTTGCCAACTCCACACTTGCCGAAGCAAAGAGCATTTTGGAGGCCGCCGGATTCCAGGTAAGCGTCAACGGGCCACAGGACGACGATGCGACCGTCTGTCGATGTCTCCGAATGGCGGCAGCCAGGCCGACAGCGGATCGACCATCACGCTGACCACCAAGAAATCGTCCAGCGACACGAACAACACCGACACGAACAACAACGGCAACACCAACAACCAGCAAGGCAACTAACAAAATCAGGGGAGGGAGCGGCTCGAAGCCGCTCCCTCCCCTTTCTCTTTCCCTCAAAAAACAAAAGCAGCCGAAGGCAGCTCCATAAAGCCAAAGGAGCTTTGCTTCCCGCAGGTCCTGTTCACGACCGTAAGCTTGGCCGAACGGCCTTGAGTGTGTCGTGAACAGGACCTGCGGGAAGCAAAGCGGCGCCGCAAGCAAGCAACGCTGCGAGCCAAACAGCAGCCATCACCCATCACTCATTCATCGCAAAAATCGCAATTCAGCAAGCTCAAAAAAGAAAACTACTCGCTCACCTTAGGCTGCAATCCAATCGACTTCTCCACTGCCGACTCCTGCCCACACACCTTAAGCCAGTTCGCCAACAGCCGATACCCGTCCTGGGTCATGACGGATTCCGGATGGAACTGCACCGCATACATCGGCTTGTCGCGATGCTTGATGCCCTGCACGATATGATCGTCCTGCGTCCACGCGGTCACCACCAGCTCGTCCGGCACGGAATCCGGTTCGACAGCCAGGGAATGGTAGCGCGTGGCGGTCATCGGATTGGCCACGCCGTCGAAGATCTCATCGTCGATATGCTCAACCTGGCTGGTTTTGCCATGCATGATGGTCGGCGCGTGGCTCACGGTGGCACCGAACACTTCGGCGAGCGCTGCATGCCGAGGCATACGCCGAACATCGGCTTGTCGAGCTTCGCGCACAGGCGGATCATGTCCTCGCTGGCGCCGGATTCGGCCGGAGCGCCAGGGCCAGGAGAAATCAGCACGCCGTCGTATTCGTCGATCACGCCCGGCTGGGACGGGTCGATCGCGTCGTTGCGCACCACAGTCACCGTGGCGCCGAGCGTCTTGAGATAGCCGACGATCGTATAGACGAACGAATCGTAATTATCTACCACCAGAATGCGTGCGGAATCGGTCATCATGCTCCAATCAACGTTTGAACAGCAGTGTACGTGCGAAATGTCTCATGACACCGCGCGCGTCTCACGCTGCAGCCATCGTGCGGCGATGCGGCACCAGCAGACGACAAGGCACCAGCAAACGCCCTGCACAGCCCGTTAGATGGCCGTGTAATTCGACATCTCCTGCAATGCCGGGATATTCGTCGCAGCCCACGGGAACAGCCATTCAAAGCAGGATGCGCAGGCCGCGAACACCAGCAGCAACAGCAATACGATCCGAATAGGCAGCACGCCGGGCTGCACGCGCAGTAAACCGCCGTAGATGCTGAAATCGGCCTTCTTGCGCCGGCCGGCGCGCACGTCGGCGAGATACGGCCATCGCCAGGCGACGGCGGCGGAAATAAATATGATCACGTATGCGGCGAGCGCGCCGAAGATCCACGGTTTCAGCGTATCGATCGACGACAGGAACGACGACTGTTCGTTGTTGACGAATTTGACTGTGCCGTTGGCGTTTTGGGAGGCCAGTTCCTGTGGGATGCCGTCGGCGACCTTCGCCCAGTAGGAGAATTCGGCGTAGCTGATCCAGCGGTGCGTCGGCGTGGAGTATTTCGGTTCGCAGGTGGTCATGGTCAGCATGCGTTTGGTCGGTGCTGCGCCGGGGTTTTCGGGGTTGGCCGCCACCACTTCGGTCTGTGTCGGCAGCACGATTTTGTAGCTGGTGTAGTGGTACACGTACCAGTAATCCTGCGTGCGGACGATGATCGGGTCGCCTTCCTGCAGTTTGTCGACGTCGCCGAGCGGCTGCCCGTAGCCGTTGCGGTGGCCGGCGAAGGCGAAGTTGCCGACCTGGCCGGGCATCTGCGAATCCGTGTAGTGGCCGAGGCCGTGCTTGTTGAGCTGTGTCAGGTCCGTGCCTTCCACCAGGTTGCGCTGCCATTGGCTGCCGAATCGCGGTATGTAGATTTGGGCGATGAGTTCGCCTTCCGTGGCGCTTTGCGGCTGTACAGGCGGGTCACCCTGCTGTGCCTTCGCCACGGTGACGTTGCCGGACTTTCCTGGATCGGACCAGGATACGGATTGGCGGGTTTCGATCTGGTTATGCTCCGACTGCACGCCCGTCCACCACATCTGCCATGCGATGTACAGCGCGCAGATGGCGGCGGCGGTCAGCATGAGTTCGGCGAGGATGCGAGTATCGTCCACAGCGCGCTTTTGGTGCGTCCGCCACGGCTTGTCACATGTTTCATCGACTGTTATTTCCCCTCTTGCGATTCGCCGTTCTTGTCGTTTTCGAGCGCTTTCGCATACTGCAACGGCTGCTGCAACGCGTCGGTCGCGTCGAAATGCAGTTTCGTTTTCTCGTCGACCTGCCATCCAGGCCGAACGCGCTCACGTACTGCTTGTAGATGGACACTTCCTCGGAATCGTCGAGCGCTTTTCTCATGCCCTCCACTGGTCCGATCGCCGAGATTTTGAACGGCGGCGAATACTTCTTGCCTTGCAGCAGCAGCACGTTGCCGGAGCAGCGTACGGCGGAGTTGAACAATACGCGCTGGTCCATGATCTGCATGGATTCGGCGCCTCCCGCCCACAGCGCGTTGACCACGGCTTCGATGTCCTGCTGGTGCACCACGTAATCGTTGATGTTGGCGCTGGATCCGTTGGCGTCGACCATGTTCTCCCATAGCGGCGAATCGTCGAGCGTCACCACCAGTCCCGGGCCTTCCACGGCGGGGAGCATGGTGCCGTTGCCGGCGCTTTCGCTGTCTTGCGATCCGTCGACGTTCTGGCTGTCGAGTGTTTTGCTCAGATCGTTGACTCTGGTGCTCAGCGCATCGATTTCGGACCGTAGCGAGTTCACTTTTTTCACGCGCTGTTCCACGAGTTCGGCGGTATCGTTGCTCACCACCACGGAACGGTTGACGCGCAGGTTGGTGGACAGCAGGAATCCGGAGAACAGCAGCACGAGGAACGCCGCGACGCCGGCCGCCTTCGACCGTTTCGCGCTGTGCTTTCCGGTATGCTTCGCCATACGCGCCTTTCCAAACCTGCCTGAATCCGCCGGGTTTCACTGAACAATTGTCCTGATTTTGAACAGTTTTACGCCGTGAGTTCGCCGCTTTCGAGTCTACCCACTATTATGACTTTTAGCCTATTAAAGGAGACTATGCTGATGGCTGACGAAGAGCTGCACGAAACCACCGCGGATGACCAGAAGGATCTGCAGTCCGCCGACGACACCGCTGCCGTCGAGGAAATCACCGAAGATGTCGTCGACAAGACTTCCGTTGACGAGGACCAGTCCGACGATGACGATCTCGATATTCCTATGGACCGTGTCGAAGCGGTGCTGAACGCCACCGTTGATAAGGATTCGCTGTCACCGCAGATGCAACGCATGATGAACCGTCAGGCGGAGAACACCCGCCGTGTGGAGGAAAGCATCAAGGCACCAAGTCCAACCCGCGCTGGTTCGTGCCGCTGTTCTGCGCGCTGATGATCATCGGTCTGGTGTGGGCCGTGGTCTACTACCTGACCACCGATTATCCGATTCCGCACATCGGCGCTTGGAACCTGGCCATCGCGTTCGCAATCATCATGGTCGGTTTCATTATGACCATGTGGTGGCGCTGAGTCGGTTTTCTCCGTTTCACCTATCCCATCGAAGCTTATGTAAGAGACGCCGGGTCCATTGCGATCCGGCGTCTCTTTTATCCGCTTCAACCACTTTACTTACCGCGTCTGCATCGCCCCGCTTCAGCTTTAGGAAAAGCGGTTTCCTGTCGAGTGGAAAGCCGCCGCTTACCCGCCGATTATCTGCTGATTTTTGCCGTCCGAATCAGCACGTGGTCGCCGCCTTGCATGGTGGTGCCGAACAGGTAGGCGTCGCCGCCGTCGGCGAGCTTGAGTTTCTTGCGCAATTGCGGCGCGGTGAGTGGGAAATTACGCACGGCGATGTTGGCACGGTCCAAGCCGGACAGCAATCGCTTCAGCTCCTTCTTGCCCATACCGCCGATCGTTTCAATCGCAAAACCGCGCCCCGGAAAACCATCGACCGGCTCGTCCGATACGAACAGGTGGCTGCTCGGGCCGATCTGCACCGCCCCGAATCGCGCTTCCACCACGTCGAAGCAGCCGGCCTTCATGATCGACGCGTTCGGCTCGTACAGGTAACGCAGCTCGTGCGGCAGCGGCGCGTCCCCGATGCGCAGGCCGCGCGTATAGGCGGCCGCATCGTAGTCGAGCCGCTGATCGTCGTTCACGCAGTACACGTGCGGCGCGCGCGTGTCTGCCGCTGCGGCATCGGACGTTATCCCGGCAACCTTGCCGTCCAGCACCAGCAGCAGTTCCTTGCATTCGTTGCCGGTGGAGACGATGTGCACTTCGGCCACAGTGCCCGCGAAATCGTCGACCGCCTTGCGCCAGTCGAGCATCGGCGACAGTTTGATCATCACATATCGCGCCTTAGCCAGCAGCAGATCGCGCAGCGCCAGCGCGTCGGGCGTGCAGTCCTCGATCGCGTAGGTGCGGGCGCCGTGCTCGTCGCGGCGAGCCGGGTCGATGTAGATCAGCTGCGCCGGCTCCATCGCACGTAGGTATTCGACGCCGTCGCCGCACACCACCTGTGCTTGCGTGAGGCCCAGCGCCGCCATATTGTGCGCAGCCAGCTCGCACAGGTGCGATTGGCGTTCCACGTACGTGGCGTGACCGAATTCGCGGGCGAGATATGAGAAATCGACGCCGAATCCGCCTGTCAGGTCCGTCATGGTCGCGTCGTTGGCCGTCTGTCCCGCCGATTGCGGCAGAGATCGCAACAGACGCCGGGCGATTTCGGCCTTGTATTGCGCCGTGAACTGCGATGAGCACTGTTCCATGGAAATATGCGCGGGATAGACGATATCCGCGCAGGCGGCCCATTGCGGCAGTTTGTTGCGGGCGATTTGCAGCCCGCGATCTGGTCGAGCGCGGCCGGCAGGTCGAGGTCCGCCGTCCGTTTGGTTTTGAGCGCCAGGTCACGCACGTCTTCATTGCGATGCGTCTCGGCGAAGGCGCGCGTCACGTCGTTGAGCAGTGGTCCGTCACTCATGGTTCCTCTCCCCTTCTTCGCAAGTATCTGCCATGTCGCACGCATATCGTCGCACGCGTATCCTGCGTCCGTGGCGCATCGGTATTGCGTCCTTGTCGATTGCCTTCGTCATCTTATCTTTCCTGTGGATAACAAGTGGACAAATGTGGATGAATGTGGATAACGCCCATATTTTGTGCCTGAGTCAACGTCGCACCACGAAATATCGGCGGCGATTTTCCCCATTTTTGTGGGGTGTGGATATCGGTTATCCACAATTTTCACATAGGAAATTCCTTACGTTCCGCCATTTTGTGAATATCCTTGTGGATAATCCACCACGTTATCCCCGACTTACCCACAGGTCTGACCTCACTTATCCACAAAGTTATCCACGGATGTGGAAAACTACATGTGTGTAGTTCCCGCATTACTGGTACAGAAGTGACATATGCATCAGCGGATTGCCGGCGTTGCATCCCACGATGATCGCCACGACCACCACGAACACCGTGATGCCGTACACCGTGGTGCGCCACGTCAGGCTTTTGCCGCGGAACGCATGCAGGCCGGTGACCAGCAGCCACGCAAGCACGCCGCCGACGATGAATCCGCCGACATGCGCCTGCCATGCAATGCCCGGCGTGATCACCGGCATCAGGAAGTTGATCAGCATCCAAATCAGCATCGAACGAATATCGATGCCTATTCTCCTGTACACCACCAGAATCGCGGCGAACAGGCCGAACAGCGCGCCGGACGCGCCATATGCGGCGGTCATCCATCCCGACGGCGAGCACACGGCCCACACCATCAGTCCGGCGCCGCCGCCCAATCCGGACAGCAGGTACAGCGCAAGATACGGCCAATGCCCCATCATGCGTTCCAGCACGGGCCCCACGCACCACAAAGTAAGCATGTTGAACAGGATGTGCCACAGCGAGGTCGGCTGGTGCAGGAACATCGAGGTGATGAAGGTCCACGGGTGCCGGACGGCCGTGGCGGGCAGCAGCATGCCGGCGTTCACGAACGCGTTGCCGCCTTCGGGCCAGACGAGGAAGAGAACCGCTTCGATGGCCCACACCACGATGCAGATCGCCATGATGGCGGTGGTGATGACCGGGTCGCCGTTGCGCCACCGGTATCGCAGCGATCGGGCGGAGAACAGATCCTTGAACGATGGGGAATCGGGAAACAGACTGAATCGTTGGTATGCCATAGCTCAACACTACCGGCACATGCGGTATTTTCCGGCGCGTAAATCCACCCAATCGACACATTCCACGAATTAAGATAGGGAACAGAGCTGGCTTGAACGAGCAGGTCAGCCAGTGTTTGGAAACCTTGAAAGGAGCCGTCATGGAGAACAAGTCTTCTAACGGTTGGAAGTTCTTCGCACTGCTCTTCGGAGCTTTGCTTGCTGGCGTCGTCGGTCTGTACATCTACAAGCAGCAGAATCCCGACTATGACCCGTGGGAGGAACCGTGGGAGAACAGCTCCTCGCCGGTCGACCTGGGCCTGACCAAGGACGCCGAGCCGGAGGCCGACGCCACTGCCGCCGCTCCTGCCGCTGAGCCGGAAGCCGCCTGATTCTGCCTTTCCCGGCACACCTATGCCGCGTTGGGTTTGTTGCTTCGCCCTGTATCTTGCGATACAGGGTTTTTCTTTTGCTTTTGCGATTGCGATTGACTTGCGGCCTTCCGTCGTACTGTCACTGTATTGCCACGTACGTTCGGGCACTACCGGCATACGCAATCGGACATGCGAAAAACATACGAAAAGGCCCTTGGAAAATCCCAAGGGCCTTCGTCGTCATCACTTATCCGCCCATTGCGAAACGGACGGAACGGAAGCGATCATGCGTACGTCGGCGATGCCGGCGACGTTTCATGACCGCTTCATAATCACTTGAGCGGACCGGTGTGCCAGATGCGCTCGAGGTAATCCTCGATGGAGCGGTCGGAGCTGAAGTAGCCGGAGTTGGCCACGTTGAGCACGGCCATGCGGCTCCACTTCATCGGATCGCGGTAGGTTTCCTCGATCTGGGCCTGGATGTCCATGTACGCGCGGAAGTCGGCGAGCGTCATGAAGTAATCCTTGTTCAGCCAATCGTTGACGAGGTCCTTGTAGGTGTCCTTGTCGCCGTCGGAGAAGGTGCCGTCGGCAACCATATCGATGGCGGCCTTGAGCTGCGGGTCCTTCTCGTAGTACTCGCGGGACAGACCCTTGGTGTCGTAGCCCTTGGCGTACAGCGCGGAGACTTCCGGCTCGGTCATGCCGAACAGGAAGAAGTTCTCGGCGCCCACGCGCTCACGGATCTCGACGTTGGCGCCATCGAGGGTGCCGACGGTCAGAGCGCCGTTGAGGGCGAACTTCATGTTGCCGGTGCCGGAGGCTTCCTTGCCGGCCTGGGAGATCTGCTCGTCGAGGTCGGTGGCCGGGATGAGGTTCATGGCCAGCTCGATGTTGTAGTTCCACGGGAAGTAGACGTTCAGCTTGCCCTTGACGTCCGGGTCGTTGTTGATGACGCGGGCGACGTTGTTGATCAGCTGGATGGTCTGCTTGGCAGGTAGTAGCCCGGAGCGGCCTTGGCGCCGAACACGATGGTGCGCGGCATGATGTCGTCGGCGGAGACCTTGCCGGACTTGATGTCGGCGTAGTCGGCGATGACGGACAGGATCTTCAGGGCCTGGCGCTTGTACTCGTGCAGACGCTTGACCATGGTGTTGATCATGGTGTTCGGGTCGATGTCGAAGCCGTACTTGCGCTTGGCGAAGTTGGAGAAGTCGACCTTGTTGGCCTGCTTGACGGCGGCGAACTTTTTGACGAACTCGTCATCGTCGGCCAGCGGGATGAGGCCCTTGAGCAGTTCGAGGTCGCTCAGCCACTTGTCGGTGCCGAGGCCTTCGGTGATGAGGTCGGACAGGCGCGGGTTGGCCAGCTTGATGAAGCGGCGAGGGGTCACGCCGTTGGTCACGTTGGTGAACTTGTCCGGATACACGTCGGAGAAGTTCTTCAGGGTGACGTCCTTGAGCAGCTGGGAGTGCAGCTCGGCCACGCCGTTGACGTGGGAGCCGCCATAGGTGGCCAGGTAGGCCATGCGCACGGAGTCGCCGGTGTAGATGGCCATGTCCTTGATGGTCTCCTCGGCAACGCCCTTGGCCTTGAGCTCGGCCTCGAACTGGTCGTTGATCTTCTCGATGATCTCGAGATGACGCGGCAGCAGTTCGCCGATGAGCTTGGACGGCCACACTTCCAGAGCTTCCGGAAGCAGGGTGTGGCAGGTGTAGTTGAAGGTCTTGTTGGTAATCGTCCAGGCGGTGTCCCAATCGTAGCCATACTCGTCCATGAGCACGCGCATGAGCTCCGGAATGCCGATGACCGGGTGGGTGTCGTTGAGCTGGAAGTTGATCTTGTCCGGGAAGGTGGTCAGATCCGGCTTGTCCTGGCCCGGGTAGAAGACGCGGATGGCGTCGTGGATGGAGGCGGACACGAAGAAGTACTGCTGCTCGAGACGCAGCGCCTTGCCTGCGGGGTGGAGTCTTCCGGGTACAGGATCTTGGAGATGTTCTCGGCCTCGACCTGCGGCTTGACGGCGTCGAGGTACTCAGACTGGTTGAAGGTGAGCAGGTCGAACTCGTCGTAGCTCTTGGCGGCCCACAGGCGCAGGGTGTTCACGCGGCCGGAGGCGTAGCCCGGAACCATGTAGTCGACCGGGACGGCGCGCACGGACCAAGCCGGCTTCCAGACCTTCTTGCCGTTCTCCTCGACGACTTCGCCGCCGAAGGAGACCTTCTGATCGCGGTTGTAGTCGATGTGGCCCCACGGCTCCTCGTTGGCCAGCCAGTAATCCGGGGTTTCGATCTGCTTGCCGTTCTCGTCGAATTCCTGCTTGAAGATGCCATACTTGTACTGGATGCCGTAGCCGAATGCCGGCACGCCGAGGGAGGCGAGGGAGTCGATGAAGCAGGCGGCCAGACGGCCCAGACCACCGTTGCCCAGGCCCGGCTCGTATTCGGCGTCGATGACTTCCTGCGCATCGAAGCCGAGAGCTTCCACGGCCTTGTCGAACTGATCGGTCAGTCCGGCGTTGAGCAGCGCGTTCTCCAGCTGCTTGCCCATCAGGAACTCGGCGGACAGGTAGCCGACGGCCTTGGTGTTGCCGTTGACCATGTCGGCCTGGGTCTTCATCCAGGAATCCACGAGATGGCGACGCACTGCGGCGGACGCGGCGACGTACACATCAGCCGGCTTGGCCTGCTCGACGGTGACGCCCTGGGTGTACTTCAGCTGCTCACGGATTTCGTCAGCGAACTGTTCCGCGGTGACCGCGGACTTCGGTGCGGTAATTTCAGTCATTGATTGACTCCCTTTGACGGATACTCTCCAGGAACATTATGCCTTACTTCAGCGTCCTTGCATTTGCGGCCGCATGAACACTAAGTAACATCATGCATACGTTCTCATGTACAGCATACTACGTAATCATAAAAAGACGAAATTCCCAGCAATCGTAAGCCGGCATTCGTTTGCAAAAAACATTGCAAAAACTGCAAACGCAACGTATGGCGCCCATTAAGCGAGGGCACCACAATCGCAGGAAAATCGCCCCTCAAACCCCTATTTAGTTACGACTACATCGTTTGCAAAGTTCCATCATAGTCGTTTGCGGGCTGCACAATACCGGTATGGCTGTCATACGAGAACAAGACTTGGGCAAAGGACGCGGCGCCTTCGAACAGTGGCAGGACGCGGCGCACAACATTTTCAGCGAGCAGCTGCCGGCCGATGACGACGCCGCTTTCGATTTCCGGCTCAACTTCTCGCCGCGTCTGCCGCGCCAGCTGTGGGCGATGGCGGTGCGCTACTCGCTATACCTGCTGGAAAAGAAGGCGCCGGGCGAAGGCGTGGAGGTGCGCGTGGCACCGTGGGGCGCCATCAAGATCCTCGACGGGCCGGCGTCCGATCCGCACAATCTCACGCCGCCGGACGTCATCGAACTGGACCCCGACGTATGGATGAGGCTCGCCACCGGCATCACCAGCTGGGACGAGGAAAAGGACGCCGGGCGCATCACCGCCGTCGGCGAACGCGACGATCTGAGCGGGTTGCTGCCGCTGGCATAGGAATAGATCGCGGCGCGGCGCGACCGGCGATGGTTTGCGGGACGAGCACGACAATCGCCCGACAATCGCAATCGAAATAATAAAAAATGGCCCGCGGTCGAAACCACGGGCCATTCGTTGAAAAAATCTGTGCAGTCAGTCCTGCTTCTTCGGCTTCAGCGCGCTGGGCACCGGCATCGGGATGGGCTTGTGCGGCTTCGACGCGGCCTTTGCCGCCGGAAACTCGCCACTCGTGGCCTTCGCCGCGGCTTCCGCGGCCCACTTGGCGTATTCGTCAAGGTCATCGGCGGAATCGGAAGACGTTTGACCGTCCCCAACGGTCTCATCTTCGGCGTCCACATCGTGAGAATACTTGGCTTCGATATCGGCAAACGGGTCGAAGGAACCAGAACCGGGCTCCTGCGCACCGAGCTCCTTGGCAAGCTCATCGTAATCGGTGTCGGTGGTCAGGTACTTGAGCTTTCGGGCTATTTTCTGCTGTTTGGCTTTCTGACGTCCGCGGCCCATCTGACCCCCTGAGATTACTGTGCTATCAATTCATCAAACAAGAGAGTACCACTTATTGAGCATTATTTCGTTGTCGGCTCAGACTTTTACGATAAAATCGTTGATTTTCTTAAGAAAAGGACACATATGACGGACGAAACCCAGGAGCAGCAGATCACCGCTGTCGGCAACGAAATGAGCGCCAGCTTCCTCGCCGCAAAGAAGCGTTCGGACGCGACGCTGGCCAAGCTGGAGGAGCATCCGGAGAAGTTCACCATGCTCACCGGCGATCGTCCGACCGGCCGTCTGCACCTCGGCCACTACTTCGGCTCCATCCGCGAGCGCGTGGCCATGCAGAACCGTGGCGTGAACTCGAACATCATCATCGCCGACTACCAGGTGATCACCGACCGCGACACCACCGAGCACATCGAGGACAATGTGCTCAACCTGGTGCTCGACTACATGGCCGCCGGCATCGACCCGAACAAGACCATGATCTTTACCCATTCCGCCGTTCCGGCCGAGAACCAGCTCATGCTGCCGTTCCTGTCCCTGGTCACGGAGCCGAGCTGCACCGCAACCCGACCGTGAAGTCCGAAATGGAGCTTCCGGCCATGCGCTGACCGGCCTGCTGCTCACCTACCGGTGCATCAGGCTTGCGACATCCTGTTCTGCAAGGCCAACGTGGTGCCGATCGGCAAGGACAACCTGCCGCACGTCGAAATCACCCGCACCATCGCACGCCGCTTCAACGAGCGCTACGCGAAGAAGAGCCCGGTGTTCCCGGAGCCGAGCGCCATCCTGTCCGAAGCGCCGGAGATCCCGGGTCTTGACGGCCGCAAGATGAGCAAATCCTACGGCAACTCCATCATGTTGGGCGCCACCGCGGAGGAGACCGCCAAGCTCATCAAGAAGAGCCCGACCGATTCCGAGCGCCGCATCACCTTCGACCGATTGCCCGCCCGCAGGTCTCCGCGCTACTGACCACCGCCGGTCTGGTGACCGGCCGCGATCCGAAGGACATCGCCGAGGAAATCGGCGACTCCGGTGCAGGCGCGCTGAAGAAGTACGTGATCGAATCCGTGAACGAGTTCCTGGCCCCGCACCGCGAGCGCCGCGCCGAATTGGCCAAGGATATGGATTCCATCCGCGACATCCTGCATGACGGCAACAAGCGCGCGAACGAAATCGCCAATGAGACGCTGCAGCAGGTGCGCGACGCCATGGGCATGCGCTACTAAGTTTGCAATCGGCATCCTGACGCGTTAGCGGATTGGCCGTGTTCCTCCGGGAGCACGGCCAATCCGCTTATTCATGGCAGATTCAGAGGCTACCGTTCTGCTAGGTGGCTTATTTGTGGCATGGAAAACGGGAAACCCCGTGTATGTCCGTCGGAATTCCAATGGACATACACGGGGTTTCCTGAATCAGGTGCCACAAACAAGCCACTTGACATTTCCCTGTTGTCGGAATCTGCCATAAACAAGCGACATGGTACCAAAGGCCGACCTTCGGCGTTGCAGGAGGTGCAACACCCACCGCGGGGCGATTCAGATCTGCGAGCGCTTCTCCCTGCGGCGATTTCGGCGGCCACGAGGTCGTCGTCCACGTGGCGGTCGTCCGGATCGTCGAGATAGTGGTCGAATTCGTGCAGCACTTCCGCGCTTGGCGCGGGCGTAAGCAGCGAGACCACCACGATGAACAGCAGCGAGACGATGAACGCCGGCAGCAGCTCGTAGATGGCGAAGATGCCACCGAGCGGCTTGACGAGGTTGTGCCAGATGAGCACGGTGGCCGTGCCGGACAGCATGCCCGCGATCGCGCCGTACTTGTTGGTGCGCCTCCAGTACAGCGAGGTGAGCATCAGCGGCCCGAAGGATGCGCCGAGGCCGGCCCACGCGTACGAGACCACTTGGAAGATCGAGGAGTTCTGGTCGAACGCCACCACGATGCCGAAGATGAACATGACGAGCAGCGTGATGCGCGCCACCATCATCACCTGGCGGTCGGTGGCCTTGCGGTGCAGCAGTCCGCGGAAGATGTTCTCGCCGACGGCCGAGGCGCCGATGATCATGTACGAGGACGAGGAGCTCATGGACGCGGCGAAGATGCCGGACACGACGATGCCGCACATGAAGCTCGGCAGCAGCGCCTGCGACACCACGATGAAGATGTTCTCCGCGGCCGCCTGCGTGGCGAACTGCGTCGGCATCATGGCACGGCCGACCAGGCCGATGCACACGCCGCACGCCAGCGAGATCACGCACCACGTGGTGGCGATGATGCGGGATTTCTTGATTTCCTCGGAACTGCGGATGGACAGGAACCGCACAAGCACCTGCGGCATGCCGAAGTAGCCCAGACCCCACGCGAGCATGGAGATGATGGTGATGATGCCGTAGTCGGCGGGCGCGCCGAACATGGCCTGCCCGGCCTTGACGATCTGCTCGCCGGCGTCGTTGAGGATCGGCGTGGCCACATGCGTGCCGTCGAGGAATCCCGGAATGCCCTTGAGGAAGGCGACGGTGTTGTCGATGCCGCCGGCGGACGCCACGGAGCCGATGAACACCACGGCCAGCGCGAAGAACATGAGCAGGCCCTGGATGAAGTCGGTCACGACCACGGACAGATAGCCGCCGATGATGGTGTACGCGAACACGATGGCGGCGCCGATCACCATGGTCAGGTGGTAGTCCCAGCCGAACAGCGTGGAGAAGAGTTTGCCGACGGTCACGAAGCAGCTGCCGACGTACACGCAGAAGAATACGAGGATGATGAGCGCAGCGATGGTGGATACGATATTGCGATCGTCATGGAAGCGCTTGGAGAAGAAGTCCGGAATGGTGATCGCGTCGCCGGCCACCACGGAGTAGCGGCGCAGACGGCGTGCGACGAGTTTCCAGTTGAGGTACGTGCCGAGCGCCAGACCGATGGCCGTCCACATCGGGTCGGCCGCGCCGGTGAAGTAGGCGACGCCCGGCAGGCCCATAAGCAGCCAGCCGCTCATGTCGGAGGCTTCCGCGCTCAATGCCGTCAGCCACGGTCCGACGCCACGCCCACCCGCGAAATACTGTTTGGTGGAGGAATTGGACCTCTTGGAGTAGACGAAGCCGATGGTCAGCATGGCCGCGAAGTACAAGACCATGGCCAGCAGCACCCAGAAATCTTTGGTTACCAAGTGTTTTTACCCTTCTGCAGGTTATTAAATGTCGTAGCGCCAGGATTTATCGGTCACTACTCGTGCCATCGCCAGGCCGATCGGCAGGCAGATGATCACCATGAACGCACGGAACGCCCAATCGAGCGCGTTCAGCGTATCGAACTGGCCGAGGTGGAACATGGCCTGGTACATATACAAACCGGGCACCATGATCACAATAGACGGAACCGTCAGGCAGATGCGCGGATATCCCAAATGCGGAGCAAGCAGGCCGTGGCGCACCGCCGAACGCCATGCGGAGGCGAGCAGGCCGGCAAGGAACGCGCCGATGAACGCGCCGGCTTCCGCGGGCACGCCCAAGTCGACGATCTCCAATCGCAAAGTATCGGTGATGGCGCCGATGGTGGCGGCGACGAGGCACATGCGCTGCGGCGAATTGAACATCACGGAGAAGCCCCACACACCGATGAACGCGAACAGCATGCGCAGCAGGCAGTTGATGACGGGGTTCAGTCCGAGCGGCTCGAATCCCTGCGGATTCAGGTGCACGATCGAAGCGACCATCCAGCCTGCCAACGTGGCCATCAGAATGATGCACAGCACGTAGGTGAGTCGTTGCACGCCTGATGGGAAGTCGATTTTCGCCATGTCAAGTCCGCCGGTTATCAGCGGGAATCCGGGGATGACGAACAGCATCGCGCCGATATACGCGGTGTCGTGCTGCAAGGCGATCGGATCGAACAGGCCAATCAGTCGCAGCATGCCGGTGCATGCCAGCGCGGCGACGGCCACGCAGACGAACGTCACGAAGAATTGGTTGAGATGGTGGGCGAACAGGCGGCGACGCAGCCAGTGGCCGAGGCCGGCGCCGACGAACGCGCCGATCATGTCGTACGGGCCGCCGCCGAGCAGGAACACGAAGGATGCGCAGGCGCAGGCGGACGCGAGTCCCGCGAAGGCCGGCGAATACAGCGGTTTGCGACGTTCGATCATGTCGAGTCGCTCGTGCGCCTGCCGTACGGTGACGCCTTGCGATTCGCCCGCGGCTTTCCCGATATGGTCGAAATGCTCGGCATATTCCTTCGGCGGTTTGCAGTTGCGGTTCTTACGCGGCTTTTCCGCGACCGAATCGCCATTGCTACGTCCGGCCGCGGCCGCCGCCTCGATATCGCGCATGTGCAGCGGACGTGCGGTGGAATCGCCTTCCTGCGCGCGTTCCGTGACCATTTCCAGCGCGTCGAGCACGGGATCGTCGGAACCTTCCTGGTTCTGCTCGGCCTTCTGCCGTTCCTTGAGCTGCTTGGACAGTTCGGCCGACACCTGCGAGGCGTCGCGCTTGTCGAGATGCTGCATCAGCCCTTCGGAAACGTCGGATTGGCTGTGGTACATAGAGCCTTTGCCGAGGTTGACGTTGAACCAGTCGGCGAAGTGCTCGAGCAGCCAGATGCGTTCGGTGTTGACGCCAGTTGTGGGTAGGTCGACGACTTCGGTGATGCGGTCCTTGCCGTCCGTGCAGGATGCCTCGATGTCGGTGAGGTTCACGTCGGCGCGCACGTGCACGCCTAACGGATAGGCGATGCGATGCATCATTTCGCGGACGCGGAAGCTGCCTGTTCCGGCGCCGAGGTCAAGCATGCCGACGCGGACGATCACGCTGGCTTTCGCCGCGATGCCGGATTCGGTTACCGGCTTGTCCCAATCGCGTTCGATGTCTTCCATATCAAGCGGAATGGAGTGGGTGTGGAATTTGCTGACCGCCTTCGCGCTGCTGTCAACGCGTTCGGCGTTCTCATCATGTTCATGTAGTGCGCTCACACTATTCAGGTCTAACGTGTGGGCTGGTCGGATATTTTCCAAACATTCCCACATGCCCATTTTCCGGACGCGCAATGTCCACGATGCGAACCATTCCGTCGTTTCCGTAACCAAACTGTCGATTTGCCGCGCCTACAATGGTCAAGCATTTACCCACCAAGCTTAGGGCTGTGGCTCGCAACAGACGGCCAAAACAATCGCGGAGGTGCCGCGAAGGACCGACAGACCGAGCAACCCGATGGTTTGGAGAAGGAGGTCTGATGACAACTGAAAACGAACAGATCACGCCTGCGGACGCGGCTATCGTCTCGTCCGGCACCGGCACCAAGGCCCTGAGGAGCGTGATCTTCCCGCATCCCTCAAAGAGGAAATGGATCTGTGTCTGCAGATTCTTCGCGAGGTGCTCGGTGAGTTCGATGAAAACCTGCTGGCCAAGTTCGATGAAGTGCGCGAACATGCGCTGAAGGCCAGTGACGAACGTTTCTCCGGCATTCTGACCGACACGAATCCCGATCAGGACGACCTGCAGAAGGTTGTCGACATCATCGACAAGACGGACGTGCATGAGGCCCAGCTGTTGGCTCGTGCCTTCACCACTTACTTCCATCTGGCCAATCTGTGCGAGGAGAACTACCGTGTCTCCGTGCTGCACAGCCGTGAGAACGCCGTTGACGACACCCAGGCCGTCGATCCGGTGAACGAAATGACCTGCGCCTACCACCAGCTCATCAACGAGATGGGTCCGGCCAGAGCCAAGGAGCTGCTCGACCAGCTCGAGTTCCATCCGGTGTTCACCGCGCATCCGACCGAAGCCCGCCGTAAGGCCGTGGAAGGCAAGATCCGCCGCATCTCCCAGCTGCTCGAAGCGCATAAGCTGCTCGGCGGCTCGGACAAGAAGGAAAACTCCCGTCGACTCTTCAACGAGATCGACGCGCTGTTCCGCACCTCCCCGATCGCGCTGAAGAAGCCGACTCCGGTTGAGGAAGCCGACACCATTCTTGATATCTTCGACAACACGCTGTTCTACACCATTCCGCAGGTCTACCGTCGTTTCGACGACTGGGTCCTCGGAGACAAGGCCGGCCTCGTGCCGCCGGTGTGCCCGGCGTTCTTCCATCCGGGAAGCTGGATCGGTTCCGACCGTGACGGCAACCCGAACGTCACCGCCAAGGTGAGCCGTCAGGTGGCCCGCAAGTTCAGCGACCATGTGCTGGGCGCGCTGGAGATCGAGACCCGCCGCGTCGGCAAGAACCTGACGATGGAGGCCGAGACCACCCCGCCGAGCGCCGAGCTCAAGTCCCTGTGGAACCACCAGAAGGAAATGAGCGAGCGTCTGACCGACAAGGCCGCGCTGATCTCCACCAAGGAGCTGCACCGCGCCGTCATGCTGGTCATGGCAGACCGTCTGAAGGCCACCATCGACCGCGACGCCGACCTCATGTACCACTCCTGCGAGGACTACATCGCCGATCTGAAGACCGTGCAGCGCTCCCTCGCCGAAGCCAACGCCAAGCGTTCCGCCTACGGCCCGCTGCAGGACCTCATCTGGCAGGCCGAGACCTTCGGCTTCCACATGGTCGAGATGGAGTTCCGTCAGCATTCCGTCGTGCATTCCCGCGCTCTGGAGGACATCCGCGAGCATGGCCTGCACGGTGAGCGTGGCGAGCTGCAGCCGATGACCCACGAGGTGCTCGACACCTTCCGCGCGCTCGGTTCCATCCAGAAGCGCAATGGCATCAAGGCCGCCCGCCGTTACATCATCTCCTTCACCAAGAGCGCCCAGAACATCAAGGACGTGTACGAACTGAACCGTCTGGCGTTCTCCCACCCCGAGGATGTTCCGACCATCGACGTGATCCCGCTGTTCGAGCAGCTTGAGGATCTGCAGAACTCGGTGGACGTGCTTGAGGAAATGATCAAGATCCCGGAGGTCCAGGCTCGTCTGAAGGCCACCGGCGGCAAGATGGAAGTCATGCTCGGCTACTCCGACTCCTCGAAGGACGCCGGCCCGACCTCCGCCACCCTTGCCCTGCACTCCGCGCAGGAGCGCATCGCCAAGTGGGCCGAATCGCACGACATCGACCTGACCTGTTCCATGGCCGCGGCGGCGCCGTCGGTCGTGGCGGCGGCCCGGCCA
>ENA-OQEX01000192-OQEX01000192.1-human-gut-metagenome-genome-assembly--contig:-NODE-192-length-36382-cov-9.509916_pt1 | contig 36382 bp, 46 predicted proteins | sample MGYA00242802_ERZ504649 | MGnify/ENA primary metagenome ERZ504649 (study PRJEB26092, sample SAMD00036194) | human gut metagenome | host: Homo sapiens | study: EMG produced TPA metagenomics assembly of...
TGAAGACCGTGGAGCTCATTGGGGGCTGATTTTTAAACCTAAAAATCCCGACACCTTGCGGTGCCGGGATTTTTTGTTTTTGTTGATGCTTGTTTTTAGCAGCCTTCCTTTTCGGCCAGCTTGCGGCCCATGAGCACGCCCATGACCGAAGCCATCATCAGGCCGCGGGTCCAGCCGGAGGAGTCGCCCAGACAGTGCAGGCCCTTGATGTTGGTGTCAAGGTTCTCGTCCATCTTCACCTTGTTGGAGTAGAACTTCAGCTCCGGGCTGTACAGCAGGGTCTCGTTGGCGGCAAAGCCGGGCACCACCATATCCAGCATCTTGATGAACTCAATGATGTTGGTCATGGCGCGGTAGGGCATAGCGGCGGTGATGTCGCCTGCCACGGCATCCTTCAGGGTGGGCTTCACGTTGGACTGGGCCAGCTCCTTCTGCCAGGTGCGCTTGCCGTCCAGAATGTCGCCGTAGCGCTGCACCATGATGTGGCCTGCGCCCAGCATGTTGGTCAGCTCGCCCACCTTCTGTGCGTAGGCGATGGGCTGGTTGAACGGCTCGGTAAAGTTGTGGGAGACCAGAATCGCAAGGTTGGTGTTCTCGCTCTTTTTCTCCTTGAAGCTGTGGCCGTTGACCACGGCAAGGTCGTTGTCGTAGTTTTCCTGCGCCACAAAGCCGCCGGGGTTCTGGCAGAAGGTGCGCACCTTGTTCTTCCAGGGCTTGGGGTAGCCGATGAGCTTGGACTCATACAGCACCTTGTTCACCTTTTCCATGACCTCGTTGCGGCACTCCACGCGCACACCGATGTCCACGGTGCCGGGCTTGTGGGCAATGTGGTGCTCGGCGCAGATCTTTTCCAGCCAGTCCGCACCGCGGCGGCCGGTGCCAATGACCACGGTATCCGCATACACAGGCCGGACCTGATCGCCGTCCTTCAGCAGCACGCCCTTGCACTCCTCGTTCTCAAGGATGATGTTCTCGCACTCGGTATTGAACAGCATCTCCACGCCGTTGTCGGCCAGATAGTTCTGGATGGCCAGATACAGCTGCTGCGCCTTCTCTGTGCCAGATGGCGGATCGGGCAGTCCACCAGCTTCAGGCCGGCATGGATGGCGTTCTTGCGGATCTCCTTGATCTCCTCGCCGGTGTAGATGCCCTCCACATGGGGGTCTGCGCCGAACTCAAGGTAGATCTTGTCGGTGTAGTTGATAAGCTCCTGTGCAAACTCCTCTCCGATCAGGTGGGCAGGTCGCCGCCCACCTCATAGGAGAGGCTCAGCTTGCCATCCGAGAAGGCACCTGCACCGGAAAAGCCGGTGGTGATGGCGCAGGTGGGGCGGCAGTTGACGCAGTGGCCCACTTCGGCTTTGGGGCAGTGGCGCTTTTCCACGGGCTTGCCCTTTTCCACCAGCAGCATCTTCTTTTTGCTGCCGTGGCGCAGCAGCTCCACAGCGGTAAAAATGCCAGCCGGGCCGGCACCGACAATGATCAGATCATACTTTTCCATTTCTCTTTTATCCTTTGCTGTTTTGATTGCGAACTCCTTCCGTCAAACCCTTCGGGTTTGCCAGCTCCCTCATTGAGGGAGCCTTTGGCATTCCGGCAAACTTCCGCGGAAACGGAAAAGTCTCCGGTTTGGCCAGAGGCCCCATCAGAGGGGGCTGTCTGCGAAGCAGACTGGAGGAGTTTCCTTATTTCTCGTTCTCCTGTTCACAGTGGCGCTCTCGTCCACCTCATCCAGCTCCACAGCGCTTGCCTCGCATCGGTGCGGGTCACATCCGGGGCGACCACGCCGTCGCCGTTCAGGTCTTCACCGGTCAGGGACTCCAGCATGGACTGAGTCTCCGGGTGCAGCTTGGCAAAACGGCGCACGGCCAGCACCGTGTACAGGGCGCTGAGCAGGTTGATGGAACCCTCCACGATCAGGATGATGCCAATGGCCATGACCAGCGTTTCCATGGTGCCGAAGGGGTTCAGGATCATGATAACGCCCAGCACCACGCTGAGCACCGGCAGCAGCAGAAAGCTTTTCCAGCTGGAATAGCCGCAGCGGCGCAGGTCCAGTGCGTTCTGCACACGACTGATGCTGTCAAAGATCACGAACAGGCCGAACACGATGGCAGGATACTCACCACGATGTCGCTGCGCAGGATCAGGAACGCACCCAATGCCAGACAGATGATGCCGGAGATCAGGGTGAGCTGGCTCTGGAACACACCGCGTTCCACCACAAAATAGCGGATGAGCTGCACCGCCGCGCAGGCCAGCACCACAGCGCCCAGCGCATAGCACACGATGTTCAGGGCCGTGGTGGGCTTCATGAGCAGAAAAACGCCCAGACCCAGATACAGCGCACTCATGAGCACCAGATTCCATTTGAGCTTTTTTACCATAGAGATCACGTTCCTTTCCTTTGCAGGGACAGTTTTTCACGCCCTCATTCGGCAGGGGAATACATGGGGGCAATGATGTTTTTGTTGATGCGGGCGTAGAAGCCAAGGCTCAGCAGGACACTGACGATCTCAGCGATGAGGAAGGCCCACCAGACATTGTTGACATTGCCGGTCTGTGCCAGCAGCCATGCGGCCGGCAGCAGCACGAACAGCTGCCGGCAGACCGAAACGATCAGGCTGAACACACCGTTGCCCAGTGCCTGAAACACCGAGCTGAGCACGATGCTGGCACCCGCCAGCAGGAAGTGCAGGCAGATGATGCGCATGGCCGGGATGCCAATGGCCAGCATGGCATCACTGGCCGCAAAGATGCCCAGCACCTTATCCGGCGCGAACTGGAAGATGCAGAAACCAATGAGCATGATGCACTCGGCATAGCAGACTGCCAGCTTGATGGTTTTTTTCACGCGGCCCGGTCTGCGGGCACCGTAGTTGTAGCTGATGATGGGCACCATGCCGTTGTTCAAGCCAAAGATGGGCATGAACACGAAGCTCTGCAGCTTGAAGTACACACCGAACACCGCCACCGCCGTGGCCGAGAAGCTCATGAGGATCAGGTTCATGCCAAAGGTCATCAGGCTGCCCACGCACTGCATGGCAATGCTGGGCAGGCCCACCGTGTAGATGCGGCCAATGGTCTCTGCACTGGGGCGGAAGCCCTTGAAGCTGATCTGGATATCTGGGTTTTTGTTCAGGTTGAAGAACAGGGTCATGCCTGCGCCGCAGAACTGACCGATGACCGTTGCCACAGCTGCGCCGGTGGTACCACTGAGGGCCTCACCGCAGTAGCCAAAGATGAAGATGGGGTCCAGAATGATGTTCACCACTGCACCTACCAGCTGACTGATCATGCTCAGGTGGGTGCGGCCGGTAGCGGCCAGCAGCTTTTCGCCCATGGTCTGGGTGAAAAGGCCCAGACTGAAGATGCAGCACACCGAAAGATACTGGATGCCCTGCTGCGCAATAGCCGCATCACTGGTCTGTGCATAGAAATAGGGCTTCATGCAGGTAAGGCCAATGACGAGGAACACCACGAAGCTGCACAGCGAAAGAAAGATGCCGTTTTTCGCCGTGGCATTGGCGCGGCTCTGGTTCTTTTCGCCCAGACTTTTGGACAGCATGGCGTTCACGCCTACGCCGGTGCCCACGCCCACAGCGATCATCACATTCTGCAGCGAGAAGGCGAGGGACACAGCGGTGAGGGCGCTTTCACTCACATGGGACACGAACACCGAGTCCACCACGTTGTAAAGCGCCTGCACCAGCATGGAGATCATCATGGGCACGCTCAGCTTGACCAGCAGAGGGTTGATCTCATGGTGCCCATAATGTTTTCCCGCGTTTGGGCGGGAGAGGTTTGGGGTTGCTTTGTTTCCACGTTTGCTCCTTTTTTACATTGGGATGGGTTTGCTAGAGACAGATTGCCGCACTTGTGCAGCTGGCAGGCTTCTGAAAACCGGAAACGGCATCAGCGCCCGGGTTGCGGCTCCCAGCGTCCACTTCGTGACCGCCCATGCGGCACTCGTGTCCTGCTGGCCGCTGCCCCAACGGCTCCTCCCTGTTTCGGCCGCAGGCGCGGTCGTCGCCGTTGCCCGAAACGTGGGCAGGGTGCAAAAGCACCTACCCACGAATCATCGTTGTTTTATTTTGAAGTGCCCGGGCGGTCAGCAAGGTTCTTCTCCTTGGCGGCGGCTGCGTCCAGGATCATCTTCACGCAGGTCTCGCGGCCCAGAGCAGCTTGATGGCCAGATCATAGTTGTGGGCATCACCCCAGCGGTTCTGGGTGTAGTAGTTGTAGTAGGCAGAACGGTTGCGGTCGGTCTTTTCCACCTCGTCCTTGATGCCCTTTTCGTCCTTGGCCTTGACCAGAGGATTGGTCTTTGCGTATTCCAGCCGCCACTCCTTGGGGGCGTACACGAACACGCGCAGCACATCCTTGCGCTCACGCAGCACATAGTCGCCGCAGCGGCCCAGGATCACGCAGGGGCCTTCCTCGGCCAGCTGCTTGATGATGCGGCTCTGAAGAATGAACACCTGATCGCCCAGCGGCAGCTCATTGCCCATGGTGTACAGACTGTACAGCAGGCTGTGAGTATGCCGTTTTTCACTGGCGGCAACAGCTTCTTCCGAAAGACCGGAGTGCTTTGCTGCCATGGTGATCAGCTCTTTGTCGTAAAGCTTGATGCCCAGCGCATTTGCCACATCTTCAGCGATGTAGCGGCCGCCCGTGCAGTATTCACGTCCCAAAGTGATGATCGTCTTTGCCATAATGTGTTCCTCCTATGTCTTGATCTATAGCCCAAAGGCTTTGGGTCGGGCCGGTCATTCCGCCGGCTTTTCCTGTGCCTGGGAAACAGGTTGCTCCGGCGTGGGGCGCGGCTTTGGCAGCCGCACCTCCGCCACGCGCATGGCACCGGTCTGGTCCACTGCATACACGCTGCAGCGGCAGCCTGCGGCCATGATCTTTTCCGGGAAGCGGATGCCTCCCTCCGGCGTGCGCTCCATCCGGCAGAAGCTGCGGTGGGCGGTGGTGGCGTGGGCCACACCGTCGTGGCACGCACAGGCCACCCAGCCGGAAAAGCCTTCCGGCAGCGGGTCCTTCACGCCGCGCTGCTCAAAATAGTAAACGTCTGCCGTCTCGCCGGGCACCAGCTCGCAGCGCATCCGCAGCGGACGGTTGGCGGCAACATCGCGGGGTTTTGCCCGCAGGGCGATGGCGCGCCCGGTAAAGTAACGCATAAAGTCCACCAGTGCCATGGTGCAGTTCACTGCGCCGTTGGAATCTGCGGTGGGGTCGTTCAGCAGCACATAATCTGCCATTACGGCATCGTCGTGGCCAAAGCCGCGCAGGCCCATCCAGACCCGCACCGGGTCCCGCTGGCCGCGGATGCGCCGCTCCACCTGCACTGCCACACAGCAGTCATCGTGGATCTGGGCACGCAGGTCGGCAAGGTCCATCCATGCCTGCCAGCAGGGGTAGCCGCAGCAGCCGGCGGCTGCAGCCGCAAAGGCCGCATTGGCGGTGGTGCTGTGGGCCATGTCCTCCATCACATAGGCCACTTCTTCGGGCAGGACATCCTCGCCCCAGCAGTTCATCAGTGCCGCCATGACCAGCGGCAGATCCATGGTGCGCCCAAAGCTGGGATCGTGGGCGGAAAGGCAGTATTCCGGCAGATAGAGCTGCCGGTTCAGCGGGTGGCCGTTGTGCTTTTCCCACGCCAGCGGCCGCACTGCCGCAGCCAGCAGGCGCACTGCGGGCGAGACCTTGTCATCGTTGGTGGAAAGGTTCACCTGCAGCTGCACGCCGGTGCCGCCGCCGGGCGTTGCCACGGTCACGGTATCGCCCATGAGGAAGATCATGCCGTCGTCACTCTGGGAATTGCAGCTGCAGCGGGGGTAGCCCGGTGCCCACTTGCCAAAGCTCATCCAGCCGGTCCAGTTTCCTCCGGCATATACCCGGCAGCGCACCTCCACCATGGTGTTGTGGGGCGCAAAGGCGTTCCAGCTGACATTCAGGTTGCAGAAGGCCGGCATGGCAAATTCCGGCGTGGTGTAGCTGCCGTATTGCAGGCAGCGGCCCGCCACGCTGTCCAGCACCAGTGCACCGCCGTCCAGTGCCACATTGTCCAGCTGCCCGCGGGAGAAGGTCTCGGTGCCCTGCAAAACCAGATTATTCCGTTGTTCCATGGAGCACCCCTCCTTTGCGGAAGTTCAAATTTACTCTTCGGTGTCGTCGGTTCTTTCGCCGTAATCCTCTTGGAGGGCGGCTTCCAGCTCGGCATCCTTCATTTTGCGGATGCTCTCCTCAATGTGGAACACCTTTTCAATATCGCCGTAGATGATCTGGCAGGATACTTCGGTCACGAACCAGAAGCCGAAGATCAGCATGAGCAGCAGGCCCAGCGGCATGCACAGGATCACCACGCCCCAGAACAGGATCTGCACGATGGCCGCCGCCAGTGCGTGGGGCAGGAACGCGATCATGCAGTTGATGCTGTTTTTCACGGTCAGGCTGAAGGGCTGATCCAGCAGCACCACCTGCGGCCACATGTAGGCGAACAGCATCTGGAAGATGAGCAGGTTCAGCACCGTGGCCACCCACAGCGGCACGCCCACATTGGTGCCCTTGCTCAGCATATTGAAGCAGAAATACACAAGGAAGATCTGCGCCGTGACCACCACACAGTAGAAGATGCCCGGCGCAATGCTGGCCTTGAAGTTGCGCTTGAAGGCACGGCGATAGGTCACCCACCAGTAACCGGCTTCGTCACGCAGGGCACGCAGCACGGTATCGTACATGCCGGCCAGCGCAGGCCCGGCCAGAATGCCGCCTACCACCGCGCTTGCCAGCATGACAGGCAGGCTGTTTGCCAGAAAGCCGATGTACACCAGACAGATCACCGGCAGAAAGCCGATGCAGGCCAGCAGGTTTGCAAGGAACATGCCGTTCATATCACGGCCCACAAGCTCAAAAAAACGGCCCACGCCGGTCTTGCGGGGAGCATCCTTTTCAACGCCCTTACCGGCCTTGAAGTCATTTGCGGAAGGAAATAAACCCATGTTCGTATGGTACCTCTCTCTTCATCCATTGGGCCGGCAGAAAGCATTTCGTGCAGAAAGTGCCATTGTGCTGGCTTTACAACTATAAATATACCCGCATTTTGTCAATTTTGCAAGACCGCAGATCCTCCGATTTGTAAAAAAAGTGTTATTTCTCCCCTTTTTACAAAAAGTGTGATACAATGACAATGGCATATTTTGCCGAAGGGAGGAAAACACAATGAGCATTTTTCGCACGATTGCGATGTTTATTTACTTATTTGGTTATATGATCGTCCATTATGGCGTGCTGCGCCGGGCGGAACGCGCTCTGGCTGCAGGCGACATGCAGCTTGTGGAAGAGCTTGTCAACAAGCATATCCCGCACTGGAGCCGGGGCATTTTAAAGGTGACCGGCGTTTTCCTGAGCGTGGAGGGCCTTGAGAATATCCCCAAAGATACGGCCTGCGTGTTCGTGGGCAACCACCGCAGCTACTACGACATCCCGCTTTTGCTGGCCAGTCTGGATAAGCCCCACGGCATCCTTGCCAAGGAAGAACTGGAAAAGATCCCGCTGCTGAACCGCTGGATGAAGCTGCTGGGCTGCGTGTTCGTGCAGCGCGACGACCTGCGGGCATCCGTGCGCGCCCTGAACGATGCCACTGCCATTGTGGAGAGCGGCAAGAGCTTCGTCATTTTCCCGGAGGGCACCCGCTACAAGGGAGAAGAGGCGGTGCCGGTGAGTTCAAGGCCGGTGCATTCCGCATTGCCGTCAAGACCGGCGCACCGGTGGTTCCGGTGGCCATTACCGGTGCACGTGCCTGTTTGAGAACAATGGCAACCTGTGCCATCCGGGCAGCGTGCATATCAAGGTGCTGCCGCCCATCCGGACTGCAGGCATGAGCAAGGCCGAGCAGAAGCAGCTGCCGGACGCTGTGCGTCAGGCCATTCTGGCACAGCTGTAAGCACCCGTGCAGCCGAATCATCAAAATCAGGAGTTTTTCTATGGCAAGCTACCGTTATGAACGTGATATCGACCCCAAAGACCTCCAGCCCCGCAAACAGCGCCAGTACACCCGCAAGGAACGCTGGGCCAACTGGTGGGATTATAACCTCAAGTGGGTCATCATCATCGGCATCATCGTGGTGTTCTTCGGCTACAACTTCATCGGGCAGTATTTCTTTACCGTCCATGCAGACTATAACGTGGCCGTGGTGGCACCCCACTACCTGCCGGAAGCCACCCAGACCGCCCTGCAGGACACCCTTGCCGCCTACGGCGAAGACCGGAACGGTGACGGCAAGGTGGTGGTAAAGCTGAACCTCTACACCATGGACTTTGGCAACGAGGACTCGGACGCTACCTTGACATGGCAGGCACCACCAAACTTTCCACCGACATTCAGGGCGCGCTGAGTTCCATCTTCATCCTGTACGACCCCGCAGGCTTCCAGAAGACCACCGGCACCCTGCGCTACCTTGACGGCAGCCTGCCGCAGTCCGACGCAGACAGTGACTGGTGGAACATGGTCTACCGCTGGACCGACTGCCCGGTGCTGGCGGGCCTTGATCTGGGCGATTACGCTTCTGATGCTGTGCAGAGCGAAAGCGGCTCCAGTCAGGAGCTGATGAGCCGGTACTATATCGGCATCCGCGGCGCATGGAACAAGGACTCCGCCGACCTGCTTGAGGGCGGCGAAGAACTGTGGAACAAGCTGACCGCCGGGGCTGTTTCTACCGCCAGTGCAGAGGCTGAGCCATGCGGTTCCGGGTAAAGCGCGGCGGGCCTGCCGCCGGGTTCACATTTGACCGCACAGCAAAGCCGGTGCAAAGGCCAGAGCCGGAAAAGCCGGTCTCCCTTGCACAGGCGCTGGATAATCCCTATGGGAGATATTACGGCAAAGCAAGGAGCCGGGAAGAGCTGCTGAAAAACAGATAATATTCAAATAAAACTCCCCCAGTCGCCTTCGGCGACAGCCCCCTCGGGATGGGGCCTTTGGCAGAACCGGAAACTTTTCCGCTTTGTCAAAGGCTCCCTCTTTGAGGGAGCTGGCAAACCCGCAAGGGTTTGACTGAGGGAGTTCGTTTTCTATTTTGTTCTTTTTACACATATCTGATTTGAAATATTCTCCCCTTTGAAACGCCGGAGGTTTTGTTGTTTCTCCGTCCCAGTTATGGTATACTTACTGGGTATCTATTATCTTGATGGTATTTATCATACATACAAAAGGATGTGAACCCATGGACGCACTGGAACAGGCACGCGCCGAGATCGACACGGTGGATGCCCAGCTGGCTGCGCTGTTTGAGCGGCGGATGGCCGCCGTGCTGCAGGTGGCCGAATACAAAAGAGCCCATGGCCTGCCCGTTTACGATGCCGCCCGCGAGACGGCAGTGCTGGAAAAGGCTGCGGCCCGCATTCAGGACCCGGCCCTGCGGCCCTACTATAAAGACCACGTGCAGAACCTGATGGACGTGGCAAAGCAGTACGAAGCCGTGGTGCTGAGCCAAAACCGCGCCGCCTATCAGGGCGTGGAAGGCGCTTTTGCCCACATTGCCCTCCGGGCGCTGTTCCCCCACGCCGAGGCTGTGAGCTATCCCACCTGGGACGAGGTGTTTGACGCGGTGGAACGCGGCGATGCTGCCCGGGGCGTCGTTCCCTTTGAGAACAGCCATGCGGGCGATGTTTCCGCCGTGCTGGATCTGTGCTATAACCATCCGGCGCTGTGGGTGGTGGATGTGTACGATCTGCCCATCTCCCAGAATCTTCTGGTGCTGCCGGGCACAAAGCTCGACCAGATCAAAAGCGTCTACAGCCACCAGCAGGCCATCGCCCAAAGCGAGACCTTTTTAAGGCAGTTCGGCCTGCCCGCCACCGCCATGGCCAACACCGCCATGGCCGCAAAGTTCGTGGCCGAAAGCGGCGACTCCTCCAAAGCGGCCATTGCAAGCGTGGAGACGGCGGCACTGTACGGGCTGGAGGTGCTGGTGCCCAGCATCAACACCGACGGCGACAACACCACCCGCTTTATCGTGCTCAGCCGCGAAAAGCCTACCGGCGGCAACCGGTTCTCGCTGCTGTTCACGGTGGACAATAAGCCCGGCAAGCTGGGCGAGGTGATCCAGATCATCGGTGCCAGCGGCTTCAATATGGAGTCCATCAAGAGCCGGCCCATGCCTCATGTGCCGTTTGAATATTATTTTTACGTGGAGCTGGTGGGCGACCCCACCGCCGACGAGACCGCCGCGCTGCTGCGTGAGCTTGACCGCACCTGCCGTACCGTGCGGCTGTTAGGAGTGTATACCAAATGAGTGAATTTATCGGAACCAAGCTGACCATGAATCTGGGCGAGCGCAGCTATGACATCATCGTCAAGAGCGGCTCGCTGGAAAACCTGTACCAGTTCGCCCGGCTGGACCGCCGTGTGGCCGTTGTGACCGACAGTGGTGTGCCCGCACAGTACGCCCAGATGGTGGCCGATCAGTGCAAGGATGCCCACATCATCACGGTGCCGCAGGGCGAAGCCAGCAAGAGCTTTAAAATTCTGGAATCCGTGCTGCGCCAGATGCTGGAATTCGGCATGGGCCGCGGCGATCTGGTGATCGCCGTGGGCGGCGGCGTGGTGGGCGATCTGGCCGGTTTTGCCGCTTCCATCTACATGCGGGGCATCGACTTCATCAACTGCCCCACCACCACCCTTTCCATGATCGATTCCTCCATCGGCGGCAAGACCGCCGTGGATCTGGGCGATACCAAAAACATCGTGGGCGCTTTCTGGCAGCCCAAGCTGGTCATCGTGGACCCGGACACCCTTGCCACTCTGCCCCGCCGCCACTTCATCAACGGTTTGGCAGAAGCCGTCAAGGCAAGCCTGCTGGCAGACCCTGAGCTGTTCGCGATCTTTGAAAATGGCGACGTAGATGCCAGATCGGCGAGATCATCTGCCGCAGCCTGCGGTTCAAGAAGAACATCGTGGAGCAGGACGAGACTGAGCAGGGCATGCGCAAGGCCCTCAACTTCGGCCACACCATCGGCCACGGCATCGAGGCCGTCAAGGGCATCAAGGGCCGTCGCACCGTGGGCCTTTACCACGGCGAGTGCGTGGCGCTGGGCATGCTGCCCATGATCGAATCCAAGGCACTGCAGAAGCGGGTGCGCGCGGTGTACCGCCGCCTCGGCCTGCCCACCCGCACTACTTACGATAAGGAAAAGGTGCTGGCTGAAATGCTGCACGACAAAAAGGCACAGAGCGGCCAGATCACCATTATCAAGGTGCCGGGTCTGGGCTGCTGGCGCGCCGAAACCATCCCGGTGGAGGGCCTGCGTCCCCTGCTGGGCATTGAGGAGTAAGCCATGAAAAATACATTCGGCAGCGACCTTTCGCTGACCATTTTCGGCGAGAGCCACGGCCGCGCCATCGGCGCGGTGTTGGACGGCATGGCCGCAGGCCTGCCGGTGGACGAGGCATTTCTTGCCGCCTGCATGGACAAGCGCCGTGCCCGGGGCGACGGCCTGTCCACCCCCCGGGTGGAGGCAGATGCCGTGCAGCTGCTGTCCGGCGTGGTGAACGGCCGCACCACCGGCACCGCCATTGCCCTGATGATCGAAAATACCAACACCCGCAGCGGCGATTACGCCAAGACCGCAGACCTTTTGCGCCCCGGCCACGCAGACTATACCGCCTATGCCAAGTACCACGGCTTTCAGGATGCGCGCGGCGGCGGGCACTTCTCCGGCCGGGTGACGGCCGCCCTTGTGGCGGGCGGTGCCATTGTGCTGAGCGCACTGCGCCGTGCGGGCATCGACATCACCACCCATATCGCAGAGTGCGCTGGCATTGCGGACACCCGCTTTGCACAGGATGATGCCGCACAGCTCTCTGCTCAGGTGGAAGCCCTTGCCAGCAAGCCCGAGGGCTTTGCGGTGCTGGATGAAACCGTAGAAGAACCCATGAAAGCCGCCATCCGTGCCGCCGGTGCGGAGGGCGACAGCGTGGGCGGGATGCTGGAAACCGCCATCCTCGGCCTGCCAGCAGGCATCGGTGAGCCCTATTTTGACAGCGTGGAAAGCGAGATCGCACATCTGGTGTTCTCCGTCCCCGCCGTCAAGGGCATCGAGTTCGGCACCGGCTTCGGCTTTGCCGGGATGCGCGGCTCCGAAGCAAACGACGCTTTCCGCATGACGCCGGAGGGAGCAGTGGTGACCGCCACCAACCACAATGCGGGCATCAACGGCGGCATCGCCAACGGGATGCCGGTGGTGTTCCGCACCGTGGTCAAACCCACACCCAGCATCTACAAGCAGCAGGATACAGTAGACTATCTTGCCAAAAAGGACGCACAGCTGTCCATTCAGGGCCGTCACGACCCCTGCATCGTGCCCAGAGCCGCCATCGTACAGACCTGCGCCGCCGCACTGGCTGTGGGCGACCTGCTCACGGCACGCTACGGCGAGGCTTGGATGACCCACCCCACCAGCTTCCGGAAGGAGGACGAGTAAAATGGAATACGGACTCATCGGCGCAAAACTCGGCCACTCCTACTCCAAGATCATCCACGAGATGCTCTGCGGCTACCACTACGACCTGTGCCCTCTGCCCACCGAGGAAGAGGCCCGGGCCTTTCTGGCAAAGCGGCAGTTCAAGGCCATCAATGTGACCATCCCCTATAAAAAGCTGGTGATGGAATACTGCTCCTACATCGACCCGCGGGCCAAGGCCATCGGGGCGGTGAACACGGTGGTAAACAAAAACGGCCTGCTCTACGGCTATAACACCGATTATATGGGCTTTTCCCACCTGTGCGACGCCCACGGCGTAAATTTTGCAGGCAGGACCGTGCTCATTCTGGGCACCGGCGGCACCCACAACACCACCAGCGCTGTGGCCCGGGACAAGGGTGCGGCAAAGGTGCTCACCGTCAGCCGCCATCCGGACCCGGAAAAGGGCGAGCTGAGCTATGCCGAGGCCGTTTCCAGCGGGGCGCAGATCGTGATCAACACCACCCCGGCGGGCATGTACCGAATGTAGGTGTGTGCAATCTGGACGTTGCCGCCATGCCGGACCTCGAGGCTGTAGTGGATGTGGTGTACAACCCCGACAAGACCGAGCTCATCCTCCGCGCCGAGGAAGCGGGCGTGCCGGTGGCTGTGGGCGGCCTTGAAATGCTGGTGGCGCAGGCGGTGTATGCCGCAGAATATTTTCTGGACCGCAAGTTCGAGGATGCGCCGGTTGAAATTCGGCGCATCACCGCCGCACTGCGCGGGATATGCTGAACATTGCCTGATCGGGATGCCCTCTTCCGGCAAGACCACCCTCGGCAGGATGCTGGCAAAGAGCCTTGGCCGTACCTTTGTGGATCTGGATGAGGAGATTGTAAAGACCGACGGCCGCAGCATCCCGGATATCTTTGCAGCCGAGGGCGAGGACGGCTTCCGCACAAAGGAAACTGCCGAAACACAGCGCTTTGGCAAAGAGGGCCGGCAGCTCATTTCCTGCGGCGGCGGCATTGTAAAAAAGTCGGAGAATCTGCGTGCTCTGCACCAGAACGGCATCATTCTGTTCATCGACCGGCCGGTGGATGCGCTGGCCGTGGGCGGCGGCAGGCCGCTTTCTTCCAGCATGGACGCCCTGCGCCAGATGGAAGCACAGCGCCGTCCGCTGTATCTGGCAGCGGCAGATGCCGTCATTCCCAACAACGGCACGCTGGACGACGCCCTGCATGCCGCCATGGAGGCACTGGATGAAATTTTTGATTCTTAACGGTCCGAACCTCAACATCATGCGCTGGTCGGAGCCGGGCGTACCCGGTGAGCTGGATTATAACGCCATCATGGACTATGTGCAGGCAGGCTGCGAACAGCTGGGCATTGAGACCGACTGCTGCCAGTCCAACCACGAGGGCGACCTCGTGGACGAAATTCAGGCTGCAGCGGGCCGGGTGGACGGCATCGTGCTAAACCCTGGTGCCTACGCCCACTACAGCGTGGCCATTCTGGATGCGCTGCGCCTGTGCGGCGTACCCGCCGTGGAAGTGATGCTGCACGCCCCGGACGAGCGGGAGCCTTCCGCAAGACGGACGTGGTATCCTTTGGCTGTCAGGGCCACTTCATCGGGGAAGGCCCGCAGGGCTACCTGCACGCCTGCATCTATCTGCCCAGCTGCTGCGCACCGACGGCTCCAGCAAGGCGCATATCGTGATGTAAAAACAACCCTCTCAGTCGCCTGCGGCGACAGCTCCCCCGAGGGGAGCTTTTCTGCCCCGGGTACGCCATAAAACCTCCCCCCTCGGGGGAGGTGGCATCGCGTAGCGATGACGGAGAGGGTTTTATAAAACAGGAAAGGAACAAACTCCCATGATCATCTCCACCAAAAAAGGGACTCCGAAGGACGAACTGGAAAAGATCGTTGACAAATTCGAGAAGCAGGGTCTGGACGTGACCCTGATCACCGGCAAGAACTACAACGTGTTCGGTCTGGTGGGCGACACCACCAAGATCGATGAACGGGATGTGCTGGCAAACCCGTGGATCGACAACGTCACCCGCGTGTCCGCGCCCTATAAGCGTGCAAACCGCCTGTTCCACCCGGCAGATTCCGTGATCGACTGCGGCGGCGTGAAGATCGGCGGCAAGGAAAAGATCGCCGTCATGGCAGGCCCCTGCAGCATCGAGGGTGCAGAGCAGGCTCTGCGCATTGCACAGGGCGTGAAGGCCGGCGGTGCCACCCTGTTCCGCGGCGGTGCTACAAGCCCCGCACCTCTCCCTACTCCTTCCAGGGCCTTGAGACCGAGGGCATTCTGGATATGGTAAAGGCCCGCGAAGCCACCGGCATGCCCATCGTCTCCGAGCTGATGAGCGAGGACCGCATCCCGGAGTTTGAGGAGTACGTGGACGTGGTGCAGATCGGTGCCCGCAACATGCAGAACTTCCAGCTGCTCAAGGCCGTGGGCAAGATGCACAAGCCGGTGCTGCTCAAGCGCGGCCTGTGCAACACCATTGAGGAGTGGATCATGAGTGCCGAGTATATCATGGCCGGCGGCAACGAGCAGGTCATTCTGTGCGAGCGCGGCATCCGTACCTTCGAGAAGTACACCCGCAACACCCTCGATCTCTCTGCAGTGCCCATCATCCACGAAAAGACCCACCTGCCCATCATCGTGGACCCCAGCCACGCCACCGGCAAGGCCAATCTGGTCGAGCCCATGATGATCGCTGCCGTGGCCGCCGGTGCCGACGGTCTGGAAGTGGAGGTCCACTACGACCCGCAGCACGCATGGAGCGACGGCGCACAGTGCCTGACCCCGGATTCCTTCGCACAGGCCATGGCAAAGTGCCGTCAGGTGGCATGGGCCATTGGCCGCGATATGTAACGGCCTATGCTGGTAACGATTCAGAACGCGCGTTCCGTGGGCGGCACCATCACTGCCCCACCCAGCAAGAGCATGGCCCACCGTGCTGTGCTCTGCGCGGCACTGGCCGAGGGCCGCAGCCACATCACGAACCTCGAATTCAGCAAGGACATTTCTGCCACGCTGGGCGCAGCGGCACAGCTGTGCGCCCGTGTGCGCACCGGCGCAGACGATGCTGTGGTGGAAGGGCTGGGGCATTTTGTGCCTCTTGCTGCGCCGGTGGACTGCTGCGAGAGCGGCAGCACCCTGCGCTTTCTCATCCCCATCGCCAGCCTGACCGGACAGGCAGTTTCCTTCACCGGCCGCGGGCGGCTGATGGAGCGGCCTCAGTCGGTGTATGAAGCTCTGTACCGGGAGCAGGGCCTGCGGTTTGAGCAGAGCGCTGCCGGGCTGACCGTGGAAGGGGCACTGACCCCCGGCGAATACCGCCTTGCAGGCAATGTATCCAGCCAGTTCATCAGCGGGCTGCTGTTTGCTCTGCCGTTGCTTTCCGGCAACAGCACACTGCACCTCATCCCGCCGGTGGAGAGCCGCAGCTACATCGATATGACCCGCTCTGTGCAGGCAGCCTTCGGTGTGCAGAGCCATTGGCTGGACGAAAATACTCTTGCCATCCCGGGCGGGCAGCACTATCACCCCTGCGATTACACCGTGGAGGGCGATTACAGTCAGGCCGCGTTCCCGGCGGTGCTGGGGGCCGCGTGCGGCGGCGTGACCATCACCGGCCTTGCCCCGGAAACGCTGCAGGGCGATGCCGCCATTCTGGATATCCTGCGCCGCTGCGGCGCAAAGTTCACCCAAACAGAAGCGGGCATCTCTTTTGAAAAGGCCCCCCTGCACGGGGTGGACATCGACCTTGCGGACTGCCCGGACCTTGGCCCTATGCTCATGGTGCTGGGCCTGCTGTGCGAAGGCACTACAGTCATCCGCAACACAGAGCGTTTACGCCTGAAGGAGAGTGACCGCATCGCTGCCATGGAGGCCGAGCTGCGTGCCTGCGGCGGCGTGCTGGAAAGCGAGGGCGGCACCATTACGGTGCACGGCTGCGCGGACAGGCTGCACGCTCCGGCGGGTGTTCTGCATGGGCACAATGACCACCGTGTAGTCATGAGCCTTGCGGTGCTGGCCCTGAGTACGGGCATCCCCCTGACCGTGGACGATGCCGAAGCCATCACAAAAAGCTGGCCGAATTTCTTTGAAGCCATCAAGCCCTTGGGCGCGGAGGTGGAATATGCTTGATAAAACAAAACGTTATCTCGTGGTGGGCCTTGGCCTGCTGGGCGGCAAATACGCGCTGGAACTGACGAAAGCCGGTTTCCATGTGGACGGCATCAACCGCAGCGAGGGGCATTTGCAGTACGCGCTAGAGCACGGCTATATCGCCAGCGGCAAGACCCACGATTTTGAGGACCTTGTGAGCAGCGCCGACCACATCATCTTTGGTCTGTACCCCACGGCCCTCATCGAGTGGTTCCGCACCTACGGCCATCTGCTCAAGCCCGGCTGCATCTTTACCGATGTTTCCGGCGTAAAGACCGGCCTTGTGGAGCCGGTGCAGGCCATGTGCCCGGCGGGCGTGGAGTTCATTGCCAGCCACCCGATGGCAGGCCGTGAGACTTCCAGCGTGGAGCACGCCGCCGAGGTGAACTTTGCCCCGGCCAACTTCATCATCACCCCCACGGAAAAGAACACGCCCGAAGCCATTCAGTGGGCAAAGGACCTGGCCGAAGTGCTGGGCTTCCACCACATCTGCACCCTGACGGTGCAGGAGCACGACAAGATGATCGGCTATGTGAGCCAGCTGTGCCATGCCATCGCCGTGAGCCTGATGTGCGCCAACGATAACTCTTCGCTGTGCGAGTACACCGGCGACTCCTTCCGTGACCTGACCCGCATTGCACGCATCAACGATAAAATGTGGGCAGAGCTGTTTTTGTGGAATAAGGAAAACCTCATCAGCGAGATCGACCAGTTCGATGCCGCTCTGCAGGAAATGCGCGCTGCTCTTGTGGCCGACGACCGGGATAAGCTGGAACAGATGTTCCGTCTTTCCACCCAGCGCCGCGCGGCGTTCGACAAAAAACTGCCCGAATAAACCGGAGGTGCTCCCATGCCCAAGCAGGAAGGCCAGAAATCCAAGCTTTTGACCCTTTTGCGTATTCTGGAACAAAAGACCGACGAAGAACACCTGCTCAATGTACCGCAGCTGGTAGAGCTGCTGGAACAGCAGAACATTCTTGCCGAGCGCAAAAGCATCTACAGCGATATCGACACCCTGCGCAGTCTGGGGTATGACATCCAGCTGCGGCGCGGGCGCGGCGGCGGCTACTGGCTGGCCAGCCGCACCTTTGAGCTTTCTGAGCTGAAGCTGCTGGTGGATGCCGTACAGGCCAGCAAGGTTGTGTCGGCACGCACCAGCAGTAAACTCATCCATAAACTGGAAGCCTCTGCTCCGACTACGAGGGCACCCAGCTGCAGCGTCAGGTGTACGTGGATGGCCGCCCCAAAAGCGACAGCCACACCCTGCTTTACAGCATCGATGCGCTGCACAGCGCCATCAATGCGGGCAGAATGGTGCGGTTCCGCTACAAGGACGGCGGCACCCGCACCGTCAGCCCGTGGCAGCTGGCATGGGAAAACGGCTGCTACTACCTTATCGCTTATCAGGACGAGAAAGAGCCTGCGGGCATCCGCAACTACCGCGTGGACCGCATGTCTTCCGTGACGGTGCTGGGCGATGCCCGCCGGGGCAAGGCCGAGTTCCGCCAGTTCGACCTGCCCGCCTATCTGCGCAAGCACTTCAACATGTTCGGCGGGCCGGAGCACCAGGTCACCCTGCGCTGCACCGCCGATCTGGAAAGCGCCATGCGCGACCGCTTTGGCAAAACGCCGCTGTTCGTGCCGGAGGAAGACGGTGCATATTTTCACTTTGATGTGCCGGTATGCGTCAGCCCCCAGTTCTACGGCTGGGTGTGCGGCTTTGGCGGCAAGGTGGAAGTAATGGCTCCCGCCGAGGTGCGCAAGGGGATACACGATATGGTGCAGGCCCTTGCGAAGCAGCACGATTAAAATGGCCTCCGCTTCGCTCTGGCATCATCAGATGAAATGATATTTATAATCAGGTTCCGGAAAAATCTGCGGATTTTCCGGAACCTTTTTTCACAGGGAAGGCCCGGACCGGGAGATGCAGCGTTTCCGGCAGGAAATAATTTCACGGCACCGTCCTGCCCTGTGGAGCCAGAGCGCCAGATGCTGCTTTCCGGTACGACTCCATCCGTGAAAAATGCAAACCCCGCAGGCCGCAGCCTGCCGGGGTTTGCTGTTCCTATAAATAATTCTTCCGCTGAGCATGGCCAGAGCGAAGCGGAGGCCATTCTGAATCTCTCACTCCTCAAATTCCAGATCGCTGGGCAAAATCAGGTCCAGCTCGGCGGCAGGTTCTGCCACAAGGCGGCGGCTCTGGTGGAAGATGGCCTTTTCCAGCGTGTTGCGGGCAAGACGGCCGTTGCCGGCGGTGCGGCTGTCCAGCGCCTGACGGCGCTTGTAGTAGCCCAAAAGCGGGAAGGTACAGCCCTCGGCAAGGCGGTAGCCTTGCCCTTTGCCAGCACGTTGGTGATGTCCAGCAGCTCGTCTGCCGTGTAGTCCGGGAACTCGATCTTGTTGGGGAAGCGGCTGGCAAGACCGCTGTTGGCGGTAAGGAACACCTCCATCTCCCGGGTGTAGCCCGCCAGAACGACCACCAGCTCGTCCCGGTGATCCTCCATGCCCTTCACAAGGGTGTCGATGGCTTCGAGACCAAAGCTGTCCTGCTCGCCGCGGTAGAGGCTGTAGGCTTCATCGATAAACAGCACACCGCCGAGGCACTCTCGATGACGCTATTGGTCAGCGGGGCGGTGTGGCCGGTGTAGCGGCCCACAAGGTCGGCGCGGGTCACTTCCACCAGCTGGCCGCCCTTCAGCGCGCCGATGGCCTTGAGGTACTTTGCCACCAGCCGGGCAATGGTGGTCTTTCCGGTGCCCGGGTTGCCGGTGAAGATCATGTGCATGGAAAGGCTGACAGTCTTGAAGCCTGCCGCCGCGCGGCGCTGCTGCACCTGCAGGTTATCCGCCAGACCGAACACATACTCCTTGACCGCCCCAAGCCCACAAGGCCGTTGAGTTCGGCGCGGATTTCATCTACAGCGCCGTGTACTCGGCAGGCAGCAGGGCAGACAGCTCCTGCTCGGGCTGGTCGTTCAGGCAAAACCATACGCCTCCGGCTTTGCGGTCAGGGTGACGGTGCCGGTAAGCTTTGCATCAGTCTGCAGGCAGTATTCACTCAGGCACGGAACATTTTATCGCAGCATTCCGCAAGGCCCGCCGCACCCTTTTCCTTAGAGCACTGGGCGGCTACATAGTCCCGCACATCGGCCCCGGCAGAGAGGGTCAGCCCAAGGCGTGCGCTCACCTTCTGGGCCAGCGCATTCAGCTGCTGCGCCGCCAGCGCTGCAAGGTCCTCGCGGGCAAAGGCGCTGGTGGCGCACACATCGCCCACCGCCGCCACAAAGGGCGCACCGAACTTATCTGCCAGCGCGTCCCGGCCCTTGCGGGAAAAGAAGATGAGGTACTTGCCGCAGGGCGTGATGCTGTTCACAGCACCCGGTGCCAGCGCCGTGCCTGCATCCACAAGGATGCCCTCCTTGTTCACCAGATACCGGCTGGAAAGCGGCGCACTGCCCTTGACGGCAGATCGGACAGCGTTTTCAGAAAGCCGGGATGGCAGCTCTCGTAATGCTCAAAGATCACGATCTCCCCGGGGGCGTGCAGGGCCGCATACAGATCCTGCAAAAACAGCTTTTCCGCACCGGAATTGGGGTAGAGGGCAAGGTCCACCACCGCAGTTTTGTCGCTCTGCAAAAGGCCCCGCGCCGCATGATGCGGGCGGTCTCTGCCAGCGCAAAGTGCCGCCCCGTACCGGCTCCGCCGCACAGCAGGATCACATTGCGTGCTGCCGGGCGCTCGGTGCCCAGCACAAAGGGCCGGCGCATGGCGCGCACCACGCTGTCCACAAAGGCATCTTGCCCGAGGACGGTCTTTTTCACCTCGGCGGCAAGGCCCTCAAAGCTGCCAAGGTGCTCTGCGGTCACATCGGCAGTGCCCTTGGCAAGCAGGCCGTCCGCTTCCATATCCCGCAGCATCTGGCGGCTGTCCTCCAGAGCAGACTGCACCGCAGTGTCCTGCGTTTTCAGCTGGGCGTTCTGTTTTTTGAGCAGGGCATCCAACTGCTTCTGGTTTTCCAGCAGAGCAGCGTTCAGGTCCGGCACTGCGGGCGCTTTGGCCTTTGGCGTTTTGCTTTCCGGCTGGGCGGTGCCGCCAAAGCGCGGCCTGCCCCCTGCACCGAACACACCGTTCATAAGGTTTTCCCAATCGTCGGTATATGCCATGGTTTGCCCTCCGTTTTTGTCGTTTTCTTCCAGTATAGTGTACCCGGACAGCTTTTGCAATTCCCTCTTGCAAAAAAGACCGCCGTTGTTTACACTTATATCTGATAGGAAATCTGCAAGAAGGAATGAAGAAACTATGACCGTCAAAACACCCGCCGAACTGAAAACGCTGTACGAGAGCATCTCCTTTGACCTTCAAACCACCTACACCGGCCCGCTGGGGCAGGAATATGCTGTTTCCGGCACCCATCTGCGCCTGTGGGCACCCACGGCGCAGAGGGTGGAGGTCAGCCTTTACCGCAAAGGCAGCGGCGGTGAGCCCATAGGCACTCTGCCGCTGGAGCGGGGGCAGCAGGGGGTGTGGAGCATCTATCTGCCCGGCGACCAGCACGGACGATACTACACCTATACGGTCACGGTGGATGGCATTTCGCGCCAGACCGGCGACCCCTACGCCCGCGCTGCCGGTGTGAACGGCACCCGCAGCATGATCGTGGACCTTGCCCGCACCGCCCCCTCCGGGTGGGAGCGGGATGTGCGTCCGGTCATCCCGCCGGAGCAGCGCGCGGTGTGGGAGGTGAGCGTGCGCGACTTCTCGCAGGACGCTGCCAGCGGCGTGCGCCCGGCATGGCGGGGCAAGTTCATGGCCTTTACCCAGCAGGCACCACCCTGCACGGGGACGGCATCCACCCCACCTGCCTGAATTATTTAAAGCGGCTTGGCGTGAAGTATGTGCAGCTGATGCCCATTTTTGATTTTGGCAGCGTGGACGAGGCAAAGCCGCTGCTGCGGCAGTACAACTGGGGCTATGACCCCACCAACTACAATGTGCCCGAAGGCAGCTATTCCACCGACCCCACCCGCGGCGAGGTGCGCATCCGGGAGTGCAGGGAAATGATCGCAGCCCTGCACGCGGCGGGCATCGGTGTGGTGATGGATGTGGTGTATAACCACATGTACCGCAATGAGAACCCGCTGAACGACACCGTGCCCTGCTACTTTTTCCGCCAGAACGAGGACGGCAGCTTTTCCAACGGCAGCGGCTGCGGCAACGAATTTGCCAGCGAGCGGCCCATGGCCCGGCGGTATATGATCGATTCCATCCTCTACTGGGCGCAGGAATACCACATCGACGGCTTCCGGTTCGACCTGATGGGTCTGTACGACGTGGAGACCATCAACGCGGTGCGCGCCGCGCTGGATACGCTGCCGGCGGGCGGGATATCCTGATGTACGGCGAGCGTGGCAGGGCGGCGACAGCAGCTGCACCGGTACGAGGCCAACAAGGCGAATCTTGCCATGCTGAACGATCGCATCGGCATCTTCTGCGACGACACCCGCGACACCATCAAGGGCGGCTGCTTCAACGCCCGGGAGCCGGGCTATGTGGAGGGCAGGCCCGGCAGCTTCTGGGACATCGGCGGCGCGGTGGCGGCATGGTGCCGCAGCGACCGTCTGCCGCCCCACGCGCCCAGCCAGATCGTGAGCTATGTTTCCGCCCACGACAACTTCACCCTGTGGGACAAGCTGCTTTTGGTCCGGTACGAAAAGCCGGAGTTCACGGCGGCAGACAGCACAGCCCTTGCCCAGAACCGGCTGGCGGCGGGCATTTACCTGACCAGCTTCGGACTGCCTTTCCTGCAGGCGGGCGAGGAGTTTGCCCGCACCAAAAAAGGGAAGTGCAACAGCTACCGCTCTTCGCCTGCGCTGAACCGGCTGGACTGGGAGCGGGCCGAAAAATACCATGCACTGGTGGACTACTACCGCGGCCTGCTGGCGCTGCGGGCAAGGTTTCCGCGGCTTTCCAGCACCGACCCCCACGCGCCGGATGCCCTGTACTTTTTCTCACTGGAGCAGCCGCTGGTGGCTGGCAGCTGCCGCCCAGTGGGGCGACGGCGCAGCATGGCAGGCGCTGTGCGTGTTCTATAACCCCACCGAGATCAGCAAGGTCGTGCCGCTGCCGGTTGGGCGCTGGCAGATGCTGAGCGACGGCATCTCGTCCAGCCTGTGGCGCGGCCCGGCAAGAGTGTATGAGCACGAGGCCGTGCTGATGCCTTACAGTGCCACCATCTTTGGACAGATATAAAAACAGGAGCGGATGGAAAACTCTCATCCGCTCCTGTTTTCTATTTTGCTCAGCTGTTGGAAGCCGTCTTTTCGCCCAGTGTCACATTGACCGTCTGCATCTGGCCTTCACGCGCAATGGTGATGGAAAGCGTATCGCCTGCTGCGTGCTTCTGCATCAGGGTGCCAAGGTCGTCCTTGGAGGCGATCTCGGTGCCGTCCACGCTCACAATGCGGTCTCCGGCCTGAAGGCCTGCCTTTTCGGCAGGGCCGCCCTTGACCACCTCCACAACGTAAACGCCGTAGGCATTCACGCCCAGTTGAGAAGCAGTCTGTGCGTCGGTCACGGCCAGATAGGTGATGCCCAAATAAGGCCGTCCGGTCACGTAGCCGTTCTCCAGCAGTTCCTGTGCCACCTTGATGGCATCGTTGATGGGGATGGCAAAGCCCAGACCCTCTGCATCGCTGGAAGAGGATTTTGCATTCACAATGCCGACCAGCTCACCGTTCATATTGAACAGGCCGCCGCCGGAGTTGCCGGGGCTGACCGAAGCATCCATCTGGATCAGGGACATGGTGTTCACAGAGCTGCTGCCCTGAATGGTGACGCTGCGGTTCAAAGCGCTGATCATGCCGCCGGTCACGGTGCCGCCCAGCTCACCCAGCGGGTTGCCCACAGCCATCACGCTCTGGCCCACCTTCAGGCTGTCGCTGTTGCCCACGGTGGCGGGGGTCAGGCCGTCAGCATCGATCTTGATGACCGCGATATCGCTGGTGGTATCTTCGCCCACGAGGGTGGCGGTGTAGTCCTTGTCACCAATGGTCACGGTGATGGTGGAAGCGCCGTCCACCACATGTGCACAGGTGAGGATGTAGCCGTCCGAGCTGATGATCACGCCGCTGCCGGCACCGCTCTCCACCTGATTCTGGCCGTACCACGACCACTGAGAGTAGACCACCTGCTCCGTAGTGATGACCACCACGCTGGGGCTGACCAGATCAGCACCTGTTCAGTGGTCAGGCTGCTGCCGCTGCTGGATGCTGCGGTGATGGAACTATCCGAACCGGATGCACTGTCGGCCGTAGAGGAAGGTGCCACCTGCTGAATGACCACCTTGCCGCTGCCGCCAAACTTTGCCCCCACAAAGCCGCCCGCAAAGCCCATGGCTGCGGCCAGCACCAGCGCCACGGCGCTGCGTGCAACGCGCTTGCCGTTGAACTTTTTCTTCTTTTTAGGGGGCTGCGCGTCCTGCGGCTGTACCGGATGTACCGGCGGCGTTGCACCGCCTGCGCCGTTGTCTGTCTGCGGGGCGGTGTAAGCGGTCTCCGGTTCCGGCTGCGGGTCGTTGTACTGGTTGGCGGTGTTCATGCCGCTGCTGCCCACATTGGGATAACCGGTATCTCCGCTTTCGTTTTTATCCTGAGAGGAATAATCATATTCCCATTTGTTCTCATTGTCCATGCTGATACTTCCTTTCCGTAAGGGATACGTCCACAGGAGCCCTGTTCCTTTGAACTGCTCCTATTGTAACCGTCAATTGTGAAAATCAATCGCGCGCGCCGTGAAGAAACTGTGAAATAAAGACGCACTTTCCGCCCTTGACAGCGGCCTTTGCGCTTGCTATTGTAAAAGCGTAAATTCAGGAGGAACACACCATGGAACTGCACCGCACAGACGAGGGCTTTGCCCTCTATAAGGAAAAAACACAGATCGGCTTCTGCGCGCTCACGCCCGCCGCAAAGGGGGCTGCCATCACCGCGTTTGGCATCGAACCGCAGTGGCGGCGCAAAGGCTACGGCTCCTATCTATTAAAAGAAACTTTGCGCGCCTACGCCGGATACGACCGCGAAAAGGCTACCGTATTTACCGCCCCGCTGCCCGCCGATGCCGCAGAGCTTGCGTTCTGGGCAAAGTTCGGCTTTGCGGCAGAAGGCAGGCAGCTGGTGCGCCGCCGCACGCCGGACCTGACCGCCGTCAAGTTCGTGCAGGACTTTCTGGCCGCGCGGCTGGCACAGCCGCGCCTTTGCATCGATGCTACCTGCGGCAACGGCGGCGACACGGCCTTCCTGTGCGGCATCACCGCGCCGGAAGGAAAGGTAGTCGGCTTTGACGTGCAGGAAGCTGCCATTGCATCCACCCGGAAGCATCTGGAGCAGCTGGGCGTGCCTGCCGCCCGGTATGAGCTGCACTGCCAAAGCCACGCAGACCTTTTACAGGTTGTGCAGCCCGGCACGGCAGATGCGGTGATGTTCAACTTTGGCTGGCTGCCCGGGGCCGACCACGCAGTGTTCTCCACCGCGCAGAGCAGCATCCCCGCCCTGCAGGCGGCTTTGGAAGCCGTGCGCCCCGGCGGCGTGGTGAGCGCCATCCTCTACAGCGGGCAGGTCATCGGCACGGATGAAAAGCAGACGGTGCTGGAATATCTCCGGGCACTTCCGCTCAAAAGTTTTACCGTTCTGGTGTGTGATTTTGCCAACTGGGCCGAAACCGCCCCTCTGCCCTGCATCATCCTGAAAAAATAACGAAAACACTTGCATTATGGAGCGTTTTCGGATAAAATAGGGTACGTATGTGTAAAAACGAACTCCTTCAGTCTCGCATTCGCTCGACAGCTCCCTCTGGGAGGGAGCCTTTGACGCTGCGGGAAGCAAAAGCCTCCCTCCATGAGAAAGACTTCCCCCGGCCGGGGGAAGATGTCACGCAAGTGACAAAAGGGGGAACAGTGGCATCGCGGAGCGATGACGGAAGGAGTTTTATCCGTATAGGAGAAATACTAGTTTATGACAAATCGTGAAGAAATCGAGCGCCGCCGGACGTTTGCGATCATCAGCCATCCCGACGCCGGTAAGACCACTCTGACCGAAAAGCTGCTGCTGTACGGCGGAGCCATCAATCAGGCAGGCTCCGTCAAGGGCAAGCAGAGCGCAAAGCACGCCGTGTCCGACTGGATGGACATTGAGAAGCAGCGCGGTATTTCCGTCACCTCTTCTGTCCTGCAGTTCAACTACGCGGGCAAGTGCGTGAACATTCTGGACACCCCGGGCCATCAGGACTTCTCTGAGGACACCTACCGCACCCTGATGGCGGCAGACTCTGCCGTCATGGTCATCGACGCCGCAAAGGGCGTTGAGGCACAGACCATCAAGCTGTTCAAGGTGTGCACCCTGCGCCACATCCCCATCTTCACCTTCATCAACAAGATGGACCGCGAAGCCCGCGACCCCTTTGAGCTGATGGAGAACATTGAGGAGATTTTGGGCATCAAGACCTACCCCATGAACTGGCCCATCGGCTGCGGCAAGGAGTTCAAGGGCGTGTTCGACCGCAACACCGCAAGGTGCTGGCATTTTCCAGCGACGGCCGCGCCAACGGCGTGAAGAAGGTGGATGAGACCGAGGCCGAGCTGGGCGATCCCGCACTGGACGAGCTGCTCACCCCGTATCTGCACCAGCAGCTGGTGGATGAGATCGAGCTGTTGGACGGCGCTGCCGAGGAATTTGACCTCGACAAGGTGCTGCGCGGCGAGCTGAGCCCCGTGTTCTTTGGTTCCGCTCTGACCAACTTCGGCGTGGAGCCTTTTCTGGAGAACTTCCTGCGGCTCACCCCCACCCCGCTGGCCCGCGTGGACAGCCTGACCGGCGAGACCGTGGACCCCTGCCGCGACGAGTTCTCTGCCTTTATCTTTAAAATTCAGGCCAACATGAACAAGGCCCACCGCGACCGCATCGCCTTTATGCGCATCTGCTCCGGCAAGTTCGAGCGCGGCATGGAGGCCTTCCATGTGCAGGAGGGCAAGAACATCAAGCTGGCCACCGGTACCCAGCTGATGGCGCAGGACCGCGCCATCGTGGACGAGGCCTACGCCGGCGACATCATCGGCCTGTTCGACCCGGGCATCTTCTCCATCGGCGACACCTTGTGCACCGGCAAAAAGAAGGTCCAGTTCGCAGGCATCCCCACCTTCTCGCCGGAGCACTTTGCCCGCATTGAGCAGAAGGACACCATGAAGCGCAAGCAGTTCGTGAAGGGCATGGAGCAGATCGCGCAGGAGGGTGCCATCCAGATCTTCCGCGAAGTGGGCGGCGGCATGGAAGAAGTGGTGGTCGGCGTGGTCGGCGTGCTGCAGCTGGAAGTGCTGGAGTACCGCCTGAACACCGAGTACAACGTGGAGATCCGGATGCAGCAGCTGCCCTTTGAACAGCTGCGCTGGGTGCAGAACGACCCCGACACCTACAACCTGCGGGATCTGGACCTGACCAGCGACACCAAGGCTGTGGAGGATATGAAGGGCAACCGCCTGCTGCTGTTCACCTCCGACTGGGCGGTGCGCTGGGCTGAGACCCACAACGAAACACTGAAACTGAGCGAGTTCGGTAATATCTGAGTTGAAAGAGAGCTGCGGTGCGGGAATATCCCGCAGCTGCGGTTCTTTTTTCATAAAACACAAAAAATACAACGAAGAATGCCAGCTGCGGAATGCGCTGCTCCCATTGCGGGGAACACTGCTGGCATGGAGGGAAAATATATGCAGAATATCAATATTGGCAAAAGCGGCATTCAGGTGCCATTTCTCGGCATGGGCACCTGGGCCATCGGCGGCGGCTCCTGGTGGGGCGATAACGACGACAGCCTTTCCGTCAAGGCCATCCAGACTGCTGTGGAGCAGGGCATCCAGTGGATCGACACCGCTCCCATCTACGGCCTGTACCACAGCGAGACCGTGGTGGGTGAAGCCATGAAGCACATCGACCGCGACAAGGTGGTGCTTTCCACCAAGTGCGGTCTGGAGTGGCGGCATGAAACACCGGTGCTGCACAAGGTCGTGGACGGCACCACCGTTTACCGCGACCTTTCTGCAAAGAGCATCATCGAGGATGTGGAGGACAGCCTGCGCCGCCTGCACACCGATCATCTGGATGTGCTGTACACCCACTGGCAGACCCCCGATTTCGGCATCTACCCGCTGGAAGAGACGGTGGAAGCCATGATGAAGCTGAAGGAGCAGGGCAAGATCCGTGCCATCGGTGCATCCAACGTCACTGCGGACATCATCCGCGGCTACTGCAAGTACGGTCAGCTGGATGTCATTCAGGAAAAGTACAGCCTGCTCACCCGCCGTGTGGAAAAGCAGCTGCTGCCTACCTGCAAGGAGCTGGGCGTATCGGTGCAGGCATACTCTCCGCTGGAGCAGGGCCTGCTGACCGGCAAGGTGACCATGGACACCACCTATCCCGAGGGCAGCACCCGCAACTCGAACCCCAGCTTCCAGCCCGCCCGCCGGGCACAGGCGCTGGACATGCTGGCAAAGTGGAGCGACCTGACCGAGAAATACGACTGCTCTCTGGCACAGCTGGTGATCGCCCTGACCGCCCGTATGATCCCCGGCCTGCATGTGCTGTGCGGTGCCCGCACTCCGCAGCAGGTGATGGACAACGCCGGTGCGCTGAACATCAAACTGGACGGTGCCGATGCCGTCCGCATGAAGTGGGACGTGGATGCCATTTCCTGATGGTTTGACCATTTGAATGGCCTCCGCTTCGCTCTGGCCATAAACAGCGGAATTTTTATTTTTATAAGAGCAATGCCGGACAGCCTGCGGGCTGTCCGGCATTGCATTTTCACAGAAAGGGGCGTAAAGAAAAACAGCATCATCTGCCGGTTTCGACCTTTTGCGTGAAAGGGGGGTTCTGAAAAGCCCGCAGGCTTTTCAGAACCCAGATAAAAGAATAGTTCCTATAAACATTGCCAAAGCAAAGCGGAGGCATTTAAAATCGTCAGCTGTTCTCCTTCCAGAACAAACCGCCGGAGGTCTGGAACAGCGGCCATGGGTTCACGCTCTTGCTGCCAAGCTTGAAGTCCATGGTCAGCTCCTCACCCAGCACGCCCACAGCCTGCCCCTTTTCCACCGTCTGCCCGGCGGAGACGGAAAGAGTCTGCAGCCCGTACAGGTAGCTGCGCATCCCGCAGCCATGGTCGATGACCACCGTGTTGCCGGTAAGGGCCAGCTCTGCGGCCAGCACCACCACGCCGTTTGCAGGGGCGCGGCAGGGTTCACCGGGGATGGTATAAAGCTTTGTGGAGTTGGAACGGCTGCCCTGCCTGCCGTTCACCACCCTGACCTGACCGTAATCCACAAGGGTGGTGTAGCTTTCCACCGGGTTCACAAAGCCGCCCTGCCACATTTTTTCCCGCGCGGGCGCTTCGTACAGGCCCCAGACTGCATTGCGGAACTGGGTGTTCGCCGCATCCGATGCATCCGGTTCCGGCTCCACGTCCACCGTGCCAAAATCCTTGGGCAGCACGATGATGCTGCGGGTGATGGTCTCGCCGTTCACGGTAATGTTCACCTCATGCCCGCCGGAGGAAGCGTTGTATGCCGCCGGGATGTAGGCCCGCCAGCCATCGGCTGCACGCACGCACTGCACATTGCCAAGGTCGGTCTCCACAGTGGTGCTGCATCGCCGGTCATGCCGGAGATGCGCAGGCCCACAATGCCGCCCTGCTCCACCCGCTCGGCGGAAAGTTCCACCTCCGCGCTGGCCTGCAGGGTGAACCGGAAGGCATAACGATACCAGCCGGTGGGCTTTGCGGGCTTTTCCAGCCCCAGATTTTTGCGCACTGAGCCGGTGCTGCCGCCCTCAAATTGGGTGGCCATGCCGCCCTCCGGCACCCGCCAGACCGATAGCTCTGCCTTATATTCGCCGTTGGTCGGGAACAAAAAGCTTTGATAATCGCTCACACTGCCCACAAATACAATGCTGCCATAGGCGTTCTGGATGGTGAGGGTGGTGTAGCTGGCCCAGTCCGGCAGGGTGATGGCCGGGTGGGCCGTGTACAGCGTGCCCAGCTTCTGCACCGTGAGGGTGGCGGGGCTGGCAAACACCTTATCGAGCTTTCCGCCGATGAGCGGCACCTGCCAGCACCAACCGTTGGGTTCCAGCGCTTCGGTGCCGAACTGCGCGGTGCTGTCCGGGCAGCCGCCCTCGGTGGTAAAGGCATAGCTCACCCCCATCACCGCCCCCAGAAACACCCCGACGCCCAGCACCACACCCACGAGCCAGAGCAGAAAACGCTTCATGATACACTCCTTCTATGTAGCAAAAAGGGCGCACCGGCACAGCCTTTTGCAGACTGCCGGTGCGCCCGAAGGTTTACGGTTCGTGTTTTTTATTCTGCAGCATCCTCTGCAGGGGCAGCCTCTTCGGCAGCAGCCTCCGGCTCTACCGTTGCAGCATCGTCCTCGCCGAACAGCAGACGCTCGTACTCGTCCAGCTCCTTCTCACGGCGGTGCAGGTAAACAGCAACAGCAGCAAGGGCACCGGCAACAGCGGCCAGAACAGTGATCACAGCGACCAGACAAGATTTCTTCATAGGTTCAATACACTCCTTTTTTCGTTGAAACGATGTTTCAGCTTTCATTCCAGTGCTTGTTGGCTTTTATTATACCCGTTCCTGTCAAAAATTACAACCATTCAGGTCAAAAAGGCCAAAATTTCATACCATAAGCTTCTTATATGACTTAAACGCGCCGGGCAGCGTATACTCGGCCTGCAGGGCTTCCCGGCTTGCCCACACGCAGCCTGCCGGAGCATCTTGGCGGGCACATGCAGCAGGATGCCGTTCATATGCCACTCGATGTGGCTGAAGATGTGCTTTGCAGCGGGCAGCGCTTCCGGCGCGGCGGTGCCGGTATCCAGCCCCATGGCCTGCAGGCGGGCAAGGACCTCTCCGGCTGCAAGAGCTTCACCCTCCCACAGTACCGGCTGCCACAGCCCAGCAAGCAGGCCCTTTTGGGGCCGCTGCTGCAAAAGGAAACCTGCCGGGCTTTCCAGCAGGGCCAGCGTCACAGGCTGCAGTCTGCGGGGCTTGGGCGCTGCTTTGCGGGGCAGCTCCAATGCAGTGCCCGCAGCACGGGCGGCGCACAGGTGGGCGAGCGGGCATTTTTCGCACAGGGGCGCACCGTTCGGCACGCAGACCAGCGCTCCCAGCTCCATAAGGGCCTGATTGTAGTCGCCGGGCGCATCCGGCGGCTGGTGCTCCATCACGCGGGCGGTGAACGCTTTTTTCACTGCCGGTTCCGTGACGGCAGCGGGGTCATTGTACAAACGGGAGAACACCCGCAGCACATTGCCGTCCACGGCGGGCACCGGAATGCCGAAGCTGATGGACGCAACGGCTCCCGCCGTGTAGTCCCCGATGCCGGGCAGGGCGCGCAGGGCATCATAGTCGGCGGGCAGCTGTCCGCCGTACTGCTCGCAGACGATGCGTGCAGCCTTTTGCAGGTTGCGCACCCGGCTGTAGTAGCCAAGACCCTCCCAGAGCTTGTGCAGCTTTTCCTCTTCGCAGGCGGCAAGGGCCGGAATGTCCGGCAGGGCGGCGAGAAAGCGTTCGTAGTAGGGCAGTGCCGCCGAGACCCGGGTCTGCTGCAGCATGATCTCACTGAGCCACACATGGTAGGGGCTGGGGTCGGTGCGGAAGGGCAGGATGCGGTGGTTTTTGTAAAACCAGTCCAGCAGGGCAGAGGAAATGTTTTCCACTTCTTTTGTGCTCCTTATCAAAAACGGGCCGCCGCAAGGTGCAGCAGCCCGGTAAAAGTATGCGCGCTTATCAGAAGCCGTATGCAGTGCGGGGGAAGGGCAGCACGTCACGGATGTTCTGGATGCCCGTGAGGTACATGATCATGCGCTCGAAGCCCAAGCCGTAGCCGGCGTGCTCCACGCCGCCGAACTTGCGCAGGTTCAGGTACCAGTCGTAGTTGGTCTTGTCCATGCCCAGCTCGTCCATGCGGGCCACCAGCTTGTCGTAGTTCTCTTCACGCTGGCTGCCGCCGATCAGCTCGCCGATGCCGGGCACCAGCATATCTGCGGCTGCCACGGTCTTGCCGTCCGGGTTCTGCTTCATGTAGAAGCTCTTGATCTCCTTCGGGTAGTCGGTGACGAACACAGGCTTCTTGAACACTACCTCGGTCAGGTAGCGCTCGTGCTCGGTCTGGATGTCCACGCCCCACTCCACAGGGAACTGGAACTTCTTGTTGTTCTTCTTCAGGATCTCGATGGCCTCGGTGTAGCTGATGCGGCCAAACTCGCAGTTTGCCACCAGCTCCAGACGCTCGATGAGCCTTGTCGATGAACTGGTTGAAGAAGGCCATTTCATCCGGGCAGTTGTCCAGCACGTAGCGGATGACGTACTTGGTCATGGCCTCGGCAGTGTCCATGTAGCCGGACAGATCGCAGAATGCCATCTCCGGCTCGATCATCCAGAACTCGGCGGCGTGACGGGTGGTAAAGCTCTTCTCGGCACGGAAGGTGGGGCCGAAGGTGTACACCTTGCCGAATGCCATAGCCATGGCCTCGGCTTCCAGCTGGCCGGAAACGGTCAGGTTGACCGGCTTCTCGAAGAAGTCCTGGGTGTAATCCACAGTGCCGTCCTCGTTCTTGGGCACATTCTCAAGGTCGAGGGTGGTCACGCGGAACATTTCACCGGCGCCCTCACAGTCGGAAGAGGTGAGCAGCGGAGAGTGAGAGTAAACGAAGCCGTTCTCCTGGAAGAACTTGTGGATGGCGTAGGCAGCGGCGCTGCGCACGCGGAAAGCGGCGTTGAAGGTGTTGGTGCGGGGGCGCAGGGTGGGCATGGTGCGCAGATATTCCATGCTCATCTTCTTTTTCTGCAGCGGATACTCGTCCGCCGGGCAGTCGCCCAGGATCTCCACACTGTCGGCATTCAGCTCAAAGGGCTGCTTTGCCTGCGGGGTGAGCACCAGCTTGCCCTTGACGCGCAGGCTGCTGTACAGACCGGTGTGGATCACCTCATCGTAGTTTGCCAGCTTGCCTGCTTCCAGCACGACCTGCAGGGTTTTGAAGCAGCCGCCGTCCGACAGGGCGATGAAGCCGATGTTCTTGGAGTCGCGGATGTTCTTTGCCCAGCCGCAGACGGTGATCTCGGTGCCGTCGGCGGGGGTGTTTTTGAACAGCGAAACGATCTCAGTGCGTTCCATAGTGTTTGTTCTCCCTTTCGATATAAAATGAAAAAGACAGCTTTGTTCTCCCTGAAAGTTCAGGGCGAACAAGCTGTCTTGTAATGTCCGCGGTGCCACCTGAATTACCGGAAGTGTCCGGTCGCTCACGCGCTCAATAAAAGCGCTGCCCCTGTAACGCAGGGCCTGCGGCGCACCTACTAATGGCAGCTGCCATGTTCAGTTTGCTGCTCCCGGGTGTTCGTTCACGCGGCGTGCGGGCGCGGCTCTCAGCTGTGCCGCACTCTCTGGGCCGGACGGCCCGCGCTACTTTTCCCGATCTTTGCATTTGACTTTTAAAAAATAGCACTTTGGCGGCGTTTTGTCAAGCACCGCCCAGCAATGCGGCAGCAAGGCCCTTTGCCGCCAGCTGCCCGGCATAAAGAGCCTCGTTCAGGTTATTGCCGTGCCCGCCGATCTCAATGAGCAGGCTGCCGGTGGTCAGATCCTGATTGTAGAACCGGTAGCTGAACAGCACCGGCCGGGTAAAACCGGGGTACATTCCTTCCATGCTGCGCTCCCACGCAGCGGCAAAGCGCAGGTTCTGCCGCCAGCCCGGCAGCTGAACGGTGGTGCCGTTGTCGCACCCGCAGATAATCATGACCTGTGCGGCCTGCCGCCCGTCCACCGTGCACACCGGGGCATAGCGGCTGCCGCTTTCCGTCTCGATGGCATCCCGGTGAACATCCAGCACCACCTTGATGCTGGGATACCGGGCCAGATACTGCTGCACCACGGCCCGGCTGTTGGCATAGCTTCCGGTGTAGCTGGGGTAGTCGTTCAGGGTCTCGTCGTGCAGGGTGTTGATGCCTGCCGCATTGAGGGTATCGGCCACCACACGGCCCACCGCGCACATGTTCACGCTGCAGTCGGTGCTGCGGGCACCATCGCCGGGGGCAAACCACAGCCCGGCCGAAAGGCGGTAGTCCTCGGTGGCGTGAGTGTGCATCACCAGCACCTGCGGGTCGGGACTGTTCGGCTCAATGGCAAAGGGCAGCGGATTCTCGATCTCCGCCGCAATGTCTGCCGCCGTCTGCCGGGTATTGTTTTTGATGCTGCCCGCCCCGCAGGGAATGTACTTTTCGCCGCTGCCCTGCGGATAATTTTTTTCAATGACAGTACCCGCATCCGCCGGGCGGGCTTCCTCGCCCAGCAGCGGCACAAGGTAGTCCTCAATGTTCCCGGTCAGCGCCTGCACGGCCTGCGGCAGAGAGGATGCCGCCGCTTCCGGTGTGCTGTCCGGTGCGGCTTCCACCTGCACAGATGATGCGGGCTGCTCCTGTGCGGACTGCCGCCCCAGCCAGAAAAGAGTTTCGGCCATTGGCAGCGGTGCAGTAATGGCCGCAGCCAGCATCAGTGCCGCCGTTCGGGCAAAGATGCACAGTGCGGCAAACAGAGCAGCCGCTTCCAGAAACGGCACGATATGCCCCTGCGCCCGGGCGGGCGGCAGTGCTTTGCTGCGCATAAAATAACCTCCCTTCCGGCCCACCGGTGTTACCCCGCCAGCCAGAACAGCTGCGCCACGCTGAGCCTTGGCTGCAAGGCCCGGTTGATGGCACCGGCCAGAAGAGCCGAACCGTGGGCGATCACGCTGTCCAGCGCCCGGGGCGTGACCACAAGATCTGCTCCTTCGTCCGAATCCATCAAGGTGGGGATGCCCGCCGCGATCACCGGCACGCCCAGCGCTGCCGCGTCCAAATGCTTTGCGTGATCCGCCTGCGCCGGGTACAGCCCGGTGTCGGAGAATTGCACGCTGCGGCCCAGCCGCGCGCCCTCGGCACTGCAAAGGCTGTCCACGCAGATCAGGCCGCCGGCCGCACCGCTTCCACCATGGCCCCGGCCAGCTGGCGCAGAGTCAGCCCGGTGGAGGCCGACACCCCCGGCGCAATGGCGGCCACCGGCCGGATGCCTTTTACCGGCAGCGTGTGCTGCGGCCCCATGGTGACTAAAATCTTCTGCGCCGTGCGCGGGCCGAGGGCATCCGCCGTGACCCGCCGGTTCCCGATGCCCAGCACCAACACCGGCCCTTCCGGCGGCAGCAGGGCGCGCAGTTCTGCCGCACAGGTCTCGATCACCGCAGCGTCCCGCTCGTCCAGCACGCTGACACTGGGCATTTCCAGCGTGACATACCGTCCGCGGGGCTTCGCCAGCCCTTCGCGCGCGATCTCCACCCGCGTTATTGTGACCCCGCCGCGCTTTGCTGTGGCAAGCCTTACCCCGGCAGGCAGCGCCCCCTGTGCTGCACCAAACATCTCGTCTGCCATATCGGTAAAACGCATTTTTCTGCTCCTCCTGCCTGTTTTGGGGCCAAATGCCCCCTCTGCACGCAGAAAGTATGGAAAAAATAAAACTTTTCTAAACAAAAATCAAAAAAACGCTTGCGCTGGTACGCGAAATATGGTATCATAGGGTGCGCTGTTATAGGTAGCCAAGGAGGTGGAACGAATGCCTAACATCAAATCTCAGAAGGACCGCGTCGTGCAGGCTGCTGCAGAGCAGGCTCACAACAAGGCCATTAAGACCAACCTGAAAACAGTCGTCAAGAAGGCAGACGCTGCCATCGATGCGAATGCCGCTGACAAGGACGCAACCGTCCTGGCTGCTGTTTCCGCGATCGACAAGGCTCGCGCTAAGGGTGTCATCAAGAAGAACACCGCTAGCCGCAAGATCAGCCGTATGGCAAAGCGTGCTAACAAGAACGCTTGATCGCAGTTTGATTGACGAACAAAACCCCTGTACCGGGACCCCGGTGCGGGGGTTTTTGTTTTTTATTTTTCGGGACGGTAAAGTGAGCTTGCGCGCTTTTGGCGCGGGGTGAGTTTTATTTTATGGTCAAATGACTATGCGCTCCGCGCGGGCCAGAGCGTAGGGCTGGTTTTTTCTTTGAGCAGGTTCGCGCGCTGGTGGCGCGGGGCTGGTTTTCTCTTTCGGTCAAATGGCTTTGCGCTCCGCGCGGGCCAGAGATAGGGAGGGGTGTTTCGAATCCCCCTCCCTACCTCTGGACTCCACTCTCCCCGCAACGAGTTAAGGGCTGCTCGCCCTTAACAATTCCAAAGAAGAGGTCGAAGCCCAAAAATGCTAGCCGCTTCGCTAAACGCATTTTTTGTGCTTCTCCCATTTACGGCTCCGCCGAAGATTTTACCTTTCTGCTGAACTTCACGCCCTGCGAGGGCGTAACACCCGCTGCGAAGCAGCTAATCGGAGAAACGAGAAAAAAGCGTTAAGCGCAGCGACTAGCTTTTTTCCGTTTCGACAACTCCTTCGGGGTCTGAAAGGGGCGAGCAGCCCCTTTCTCGTGGATCCAGCGCGTCGAAATCGCTGGTGCTTTCTGGTTCTCTTTTGGCACGCAAAAGAGAACTTAGCCCCGCGTAACCGCGCTCTACCCCGCGCCACCGGCGCGCGCTCCCACCTAAAGAAAACCTCTTCCGTGACAATATGTATCCTCCCGGTTTCGCCATCAGCTCCTCCTCCGGCAGCGGCGGGATCTTC